>Ga0123354_10001292_pt1 | contig 29780 bp, 13 predicted proteins | sample TergutLab28metaG_2_FD_97872 | JGI IMG/M metagenome (GOLD analysis project Ga0123354, IMG submission 97872) | Labiotermes labralis P4 segment gut microbial communities from Petit-Saut dam, French Guiana - Lab288 P4 | ecosystem: Host-associated > Arthropoda: Insects > Digestive system > Gut ... | reverse complement strand
TAGGTGCGGTCATAAAACTGTGGAAAGTGATTGTTAGCTTGTCATGTCTCTCCGTCTCTCTGCCCACATGGAACAATTCGGCTTCAACTAGACGGATCTTCATAAAACTTGATATTTGAGCATTCTTCGAAAATCTGTTCAGAAAATTAAAGTTTCTTTAAAATCTGACAAAAATAACGTGTACTTTGCATGAACACCAACATACATTTGTTATCATATCTCGCTGTGTTCTTCTTAGGATGAGCTATGTTTCAGGCAAAAGTTGTAGAGAAAATCAAAACATACATTTTATGTTCAAGAACTTTTTTCTCTCGAAAATCGCGTTGTAATTTATGAGACAATGCGAAAAATTTTGTAGAGACGGGCAGGTTACAAACGATAATAAGGCGCACTCACATTGTACGCTGGACACCTAAGGCTACAAACACACAATCATAATATGCAATGTTTATTTTACACTGCAGCAGCGGTTGCACGAACGCGCCTCAATGTTATGTTATACGTATATTGTCTCTCTTGTTATTTTTATTCTTTGACGACCCCATGAATCTGCAAAACCGTGAAAAACGAGGGATGAGTGTACTCTACTATACGATGGAGTAAGTTTCTTTAGTGGATATGAGATACGGCTAAGAACAATCTTCGGAGAGCAATCATGTAATGAGGAAAACTAAAACTGCTGTCCTCACCGAAATACGGATGGTAACTTACATAAAGTTTAATCTTCGAATGCAGCAATTTCTTGGTTACTGTCGGGTAAACCTCACAACCTCAAGAGGAAGATGGAAGGGGAAAGAAAACTGCTTTAAGGCGAGACTGTAATGATAACGGAAGATTCACTTTCAGTCCTCAGATTCGTCAAGTCCAATTAACTTTACGTCAGTACACTCCACTTCTCCTAGAGCAGCGCTGCCACGTCCTCGGCTGTGGTTAACTCTTCTAATCCGTTCTGTCTCCTATTTCCTCTCACAATTGAACAACGTAATTACTCAAATACATTCATTTATCGTTATATGAAGGAGACTGAAATTCCTCAGTTGACACTGTTTTCTTGCCTTCTCTCGGTATCCATTTCGAAAAATAAATAAAAACAAATGGACAAAACCAAAATAACTTTAATAAAAACAATAGAGACTTAATTTTAGTCTGGTCTGCGTTAATGTAACTGGGGTACTCCTAGTGCAAGGAATTTTCAAATACATTTTCTTTTTGCGATTACATACTCCCTAATATTTATTGCTGATGGCACTAATGTAGCTGAACTATGACGATACAGGATAGTCTCCTTTTCCATCATTAACCGTGTAATATTACTAAATTATCTCGTAATTACTTCAAAATAGCTTGACACCTCTACTTAAAAAGTGTACTACTCTTTTGCTCGCCACAGTTCGTTACTATGCATAGGGCATATTATTTAGATCCTGAATAACAGCTGTGTACATATCGAATTATCATGAATAGTGTTTTCAAGAAAACTTAAATTATAAAAACCAATTAGTATCAGAAACTGGTAACTACGTATTTTCTTCAGCAACAAGAAAAGAAAAAGTTCTAATGAACACGCTACGACGTTACCGGAATGGGGACCTGCTGCCATTTTCAGGCAAGGAATTAAAATGAGATAAATGTTTTCTGACTCGTCCCGTTGTGCTATATTACACTGAATGTGAAGTATTACAGTCAAACGCAGCACTTTAATATTTGTCATCCAATGCTACATGTTTCGGTTCAACGAACCATCATCAGGCATTACTTCACTCTTGTTTTTTTAAATTTTTGTAAAGTATTGCCTGATAATGGTTCGTTGAAACGAAACACGTAGCACTGGATAACAAATATTAAAGTGATGCGTTTGACTGTGATACTTCATTTGTATTCAGTAAAATGAGATTCGAATTCTTGTTACAATAAAGCACGGAGAGTTTCTAATATATATATTTGAACAGTGCACGTCTCGACAGTTTTGGAATACAAATGCCTTCCTCGAAACGACCGATAGTTTTTCTGTAGCTTCATACCATCACACATATTTTCAAGGAACGACCGTCCAATACCACACTTAACTGCAAGCCATGAACATCTGTATAAACACAGAACAGTCTTGCTTTCGATAAAGTATACCACACAGAACTATGTTTTGTACTTAAGGAGTAGGGACCGCAGGCTTCAGAATCAACGACGAAAAAGTCTTCGAAACTCTCCGCTTATCTGGATGCTTCCAGGCGCTTACGCGAAAAATCTCAGAAAAGGATAAAACGTTTAAGGCACGTGGAAGCTTTGATTTCATCTAACGAATTTCCCAACCCAAAACGACGCAAGGAACAAATTCGCTGGAACTTTTACCGGAGTTTCCTGGAAATTATGGCTGAGTTTATGGCGTCCGTCTGCCAACTCATCTTACCGAGCCAGTATATCACCATTTCATTACAGGACCGTCGCCTTAAATCACCTGATTTAGTAGCATTCCTACGCGCTTCAGTCATCAGACAGACTTATAATGGAAATTTCAAAACGTGTTACATTGTTTTGTACTTATACGATAAACTAACCAATCCACGTTTATAAACATGCTGAATCACACATCAGGACTATTATTCTGCACCATAATGTTTCGGTCACTCCTGTGACCGCGTTTACATGCGCCCGCTACCTGTCCCTATCCTAAGCCAGATCAATCCAGCCCATGCCCCTCCCATCCCACTCCCTGAAGATCCATCTTAATATCATCCTCCCATCCACGCCTGCGTCTTCAAAGTGGTCTCTTTCCCTCAGGTTTCTCCACCGAAACCCTATACGCACCTCTCCTCTCCCCCGACGTGCCCATCACATTCTTCTCGATTTGATCACAAGAATAATATTTGGTGAGGAATCCAGATCAATCTCCTCACTATGTAGTGTTCTCCACTCCCCTGTTACCTCGTCCCTCTTAGGCCCAAATATTTTCCTCAGCATCCCCCCCCTCTCAAACACCCACAGAATACGTCCCTCCCTCAATTTGTGTGACCAAGTTTCACGCCTACATAAAACAGCGGACAAAATTACAGTTCGGTATATCTAATCTTTTTATTTTTGGATAGCAAACTGGAAGACAAAGGATTCTGCACCGAATAATAGCAAGCACTCCCTGACTTCAGTCTCCTCCTAATTTATTCCCGAACACAATTTTGATTCATTAGGGTTGTCCCCAGATATATGAAATATTCCACTCTTTATATCGTGACTTGGTCCTGTGTGTATTTTCTTAATCGCTTATGGTCACAATTTGATTTGTAGACGGTAGGGTCTCAAAAAATTCTTGGGTAAATTACGTGAAAACATGCTATTAGCGATTTTCATCGTCCCTTACATCTTAATGGAGAAACACAAACTTTCCATAAAAGAAAAACAGTATTTAAAATTTAATGAATGCCATTAAGACAAAACAATAAAATTATACTGATACAAAGTGCTGTTATTATGAGTGTAGGTCATTATTTCGTAACTGATACAGATCACCTAACAGATGTACAGTTACAATAAGGAAACGCTGGACACAATGATGAGCTGGGCATGCGGCCATAATGTTACAATGGGGGCAGAAAAGGAATGCTTGCGGAATTTTAACATGGAAACTTTTCGGAAGGCGTCTCCTTAGAATATCCAGCCAAAATGATTCACAAGGATATCATTATATAGCCGAATTATGGTGGTGATGAGACAAAAAAATGAACTGGGCTCAGGATAATGACCAATGGTGGGAACCTTCGGAATATAGAGTAGTAAACATTCAGATTTTGCCGCAGCATTGTAGATTACATAGGACGCATAACTTCGACATAAAATCGGTTTGTAGTTGTGTACACAGAGATTGTAATGCAGCTGTCGACATATGTGCCCCAGTGTAACTTGGGAAACAGCAACAGCAGGTCGTGGTGTTCTTCCTTTCAGCTATACGGCCAGAACGCGGTGGTCGGTGTAGTAACTAGGCTACAGGCAAGATGACCAGAGGCTAGCTATTTTCTTTCCGCCATTAGCGTCCAGACTGCCACTGGGTCCCACTCTGCCTCCTAGACAACGGCTTCTGGGGACATTACACCGCCGATAGAGCAGACGATGCATGAAGCTAACCAGTTACCTCTGTCTAGTTCCAATGGTTAACAAGAAAGCTAAACGTAGCAATGAGGTGCGTTCGCGTAACCATTGTTGCTGTGGAAAAACAATAAGTATTACACATTCTGAGTGTGTGTTTGTATCCTTAATCATCCAGCACGCAAAGCGCATGCGCCGTATTAGATTGTCATCTGAGGCCTGTAAGGCTGTACCATATTTTTTCCATATTATCTCAAAAAACGGCACGATCTTTCGGAAAAAAAATTTTGAACATTTTTTTTTATTTTCCCTACGACAATGTCCGAAACGTTTCCCATTTCAACACGAATTTAGCGAAATCTTATCATAAATGTACTTAGGTCTTCATGTAAAGTACCCGTCATTCATCTCAGATTTTAAACTTTTTCTCGACAGATTTTCTACAAATATTCAAATACCAAACTTCATTAATATCGGTTCAGTGGGAGCCGAGTTGTTCCACTTGAACGGACGGACGGACGTACAGACATAACAAAGGTAAGTTAATTTCCGCAATTTTGCGAACGCGCATATAAATGAATGGAGCTATACCTCTGCTCCCTCTGTATGCCTTCCATGACATGCACAGGGATAATTTCAACTTCCTTTTAACCTCTGCTGCAGCGCCACTTTATTTTAAAAAACCCCATATATAAATCTAGTGGATTGAGGTACGGTAAACGGGCAGGCCTGTATATCAGTCTAAATTCCCTTATCCAGATACTAGGTACTCACTTAGTGCTGCACAACGTTACCGAAAAGAGGGGGTCAGCACGTCCCTCAAGCTGTGGGAAAATGAATTTCTCTACAATTTTCAAATATGCAGAAATGTTTCCTGTTCTTTCTGCTAAGAGGCGGAACTGTGCTGACGAGCTCACACCGCATTCTCACCTAGTACATCTCTTCCACGTTCAGAGTATTCGTTTGCCGAGTCTACAATGAAACACCAAACCTACCAGTCAGGCCCTGTACCTACTTACAGTCCATCGCATGTGGTATGTTGACTGGTCAGAAAACAAACTACGATTCTGTTCACGGCAGAGGGCACCACCACCACCACCAAGTATCCTTTGTTTTATAGCATTCAGTAAGTACTTTAATTAGAAACTGATCTATAAAGCATTCTTGTACGAACAATTGGCGCTACTTCATACCGTCTTATTACCCAGTGATGGAGCGGCATATACAGAAAAACTGGGTCATCATCGACGATTAACTTACATATCAAGTCAAAATTCCATGTGGTCCACTATGTGGTTCATTCCGCTGCGTCATGTATACATAGACGCCAATAAACACTCGCAAAAATACATTTGTTTACCAGAAACTTAGGTGTTTAACAAGCAAGTGTTGTATTTGAAGTATCAAGCTTTCACAGTCAGTTCATTTAAATTGAATGTTAACAGAATAGGTCTCCTTCAAGAAACTCGGTCGAATAATGTGTCTGGTAGTCAATAAACATTTACACATTGCTCAGGTTCCTGATGCTGCCAGCTTCTGCGGCGGTTGAATGAGAAACCGCCCGTGTTTAGTAGCATATAACAGAATTACATCCACGAAGTTCCCGTCATTTTGCATAACAATATTCAGAGCCAGTCTCACAAACTTTACCGTCCTCCTACCACAGGCACATAACTGCAGCTCCCACGTAAACTGACGAATACTCGCATCTCCAACGCTCTCACTGCAGAACCAACAAAAGCGAACACGACTTCGCGCACTCTCCCGACTTGTGATAACCTAGGCTCATAACGTTACCTGCGTCTGAAGCTGGAGACTTTGCGGAATTAATACTCCTATATTTAAATTTTCCATCTTTCGGCAATATTTCCCTCCCTGCATATATTTAATTATTATCAACTGCGTGTAGTCAAACCCGCGTTTGGCGAGGGGTTACGGTACCAACCTTCAATTTAGAAGACTGAGAAAAGGCTAAAAACCTTTATGGAAAGACCTGGTAACTTAGTCGACATTCGAACCCATCACGTCTAGAATACAATTCAGACGAGGCAACGCTGAATTAATCTGCACGGTCCATCGATACATTCACAAATATAAAAAAAAAAATTACAGACGCTTCCAGCTAGAATATCTGGTATCGAGAATTACACGCTGATCTCTTGTAAGGTCACACAGTACGTTCAGACCATTTGAAGTATTAGTCCGTTATTCAACGTAGCACCATCTGTTTCCTTTCTCCCTGAACTGAACTGGAGACCCGAACTCTTGGCTATATCACTACAACAGACTTACCATATCGATTACACAAATTCAGTGACAACTGGCATGCAACATGGATTATTAACTACGAGAAATACTAGTTATTAATTACAGTGAACGTTGCCATTGCCATCTGACGAAGCTAAGTTGCTGTGACGTAGCAAGGTGTTATTACGCGGCTGGTACTAGGTCACAGGCTTGCACATTCATTATTGTCGTTTGATTACTATCATCTTTTTACAAAAGTGGCCGATGTAGCAGTTTTCTCTTCAATATTCCGGACATAACAAACAAAAGGTTGCTACCACGAATCATAATTACTGCCATATATTGACTACAGCTATTAATAACTAGTGGAATCATTTAACTATGCAGGTTATGCTTATAAACAAACAGAACAATCACAAGCTAGAACAGTTAAATTTAGCTCTAATTCGGAGTAATTTCAAATGGCGATATGTGAAATGGAGCTTTGTGATCTATACTACTCAACATTCTTCTTGATTAAATCAAGAGAATGAGATGGGCCAGACATGTGGCACGTATGGAAGACATGAAGGGAGCATGGAGGGTTTTGGTGGGGAGACCCGAAAGACATAGGAAGACCCAGCCGCAGACGGGAGGATAATATTAACTGTATCTTCAAGAAATGTAATAGGGAGCCGCGGACTGGATTGATCTGGCTCAGGATAGGGAAAAGTGGCGAGCGTTTGTGAATTGGAGAACGAACCGTCAGGTTCCATAAAATGCGGGTTATTTCTTGACTAGCTGACGACCTCTTAGGTTCGAAGAAAGGACTCTGCTCCATGGAGTTAGATATGCGAGGTGACAACAATAATTACACACCTGAGATGGGGAAGAATCACTGCTATGGCTTTGGTGTAGATGTCATTGCTCCTGCGACTTCTAGCACTGTTTCTCACTTTAAAAGCCACCACAATACATCGCCTGAAGATTCGCTTAAGGTATCGCTTGAGTCTCACCAGAAATTCCTGGTTGCACGCCACATACCACATGTCATCCGCAAGAATCCGCAACGTTCCTGGTATTATAATGGACACCTCAATATACGGCAAAGCAGGTCGTTAAAGACACAATATATCACACACAGGAGCACACTCTCACACACTGAGCACAGTAATGAAAAAGAATATCATAGAAATAAAAACGGTACGCAATAAAGAATATAAAAACCCTATACTGTCACCTTAATTGAATTTTGCTATTGTTGGTTTAAGCTTTGAAACCTGAAACAAACTGCGCAACACAGAACGCGCTTTTATCGAAGCCCTGAGCGCTACGACTGTCATGAGATGTTCCGGCGGATGCAGGCTTTCTATGCGATGAAGCTGCCGTGCTCAGGGACACGACAAACGGGACATCCTATACATAAAATTCACTTTCTGTCTCACAGAGGACACACCTTCTAAATACATGAACTGAAAGGTTAAGTGAAATAATCACTGTTTGTTGTGAGAATCACGCGAAATACATCTGTAGGCAGAATTTCAATCTTAATGTTACAGCAAATGGTACATAAGAATAACCCCTGACCTTTGGGGGTTAAAAAAATCTATCCTAAAATTCATATGGACGCTTGATCTAAGTATCGACATAGTAAAGCTGCACGCAATTCTTGTAGCAACTGACGAAAACACAAAAATGCGTAGATCTATACAACATAAAGACCAACCAATTACACAAATATTTATAAATAACTGTTTGTTATTTCGTAATTCTTCTGCACGTTTCGGCCTATGACGACCACCTTCATGGAAAGCTCGATTGTGAAATAAATGTTCTCAAAGATGTGGACAAATCAATACACAGTGCCCAGTTAACACAAAAATGTTAAAATGTCTAAAATGTAACATTATCATAGACTTTTAAATACCTTTATAAATTTATGCCAGGGATAAGCGAAACTTCTATAACACTTCTATATGTTATACATTTTAGTAATGTTTTTATTACTTCGCACTGTAAATACAATTATTTATGCATATCTATGGCAAAATTTATATAGGAATGCATTCCTTTGTATCTAAACTCTCCTTGAAGATGGCCGTCATGGGCCGAAATACGCGAAAGCACTATGAAATAAATATTTATTCATAAATATCTGTGCAATTAGTTGGTATCTATATTGTATAGTTAACCAATTGCACAGATCGTGTGTAACATCAAGTTTAATAATTACGTAGTTCGTTCTATCGAGACGAATGTAGACTAGCGGGCAAGAAAAATAAACAACTCGGGTAAGAGGGACTGGACTTTGATTCAGATGGCTTAAAATTGAGACCAGCTACGGGCTCTTGTAACATGGCAGCAAACTAGGTATGGAGTTCACACAAAACGGACAGTTCCTTAATTACCAGAGCTTCCCAAAAGAATGCACTCCACTTACGGTGCCTAAAAATAATCAACTAGGAAATAAAAGATATTTTTATCTGTCATTAGGGAGAAATATGAGGCAGACGGAACGTCCATCAGGATATCCGTCTATGATGTGAACGGGAAGGATATGGGAAACGAAGGGTGGGTGGGTGGGTGCAAGTAATTACTCAGAAGACAGAAGCATATAGTTCTTGTTTTTGTTAGCTGCAAGCTTCAATACAACATCACTTTAGCACTGTAAATCATCTCTTCGTGTCTGTCAACACAGGCTGTTACTGAAGGAACACGAAGTAACAACACGACAAAAGTACCAGAGCACTGCACTTCAGTTACTGACGACGTCTTTTCCGTCCTAAAATATTCGCGAATTCATCCCAGGTCAGCACAGAGATGTATTAGACACTTCTAATTCGTGTCCGGTTTGAACCCAAGATACCTAGCATGTATGTACAGCTCTACAAGGCTACACGTCCAGGTCTTCGGTTCAGTTCTCAGACGTGTTACTGGCTATCACGCTCTCTGTTTTCCTCAGTCCCTTCAGAGCATCAGAAGAGTATTTTCAAACAATCATGGCCTTCTCATTAAAGCCTATTTATTCCCTATTAAACAACGCAACCTAAGGCGACAGACACAAAGTTTACAACAAAAAAAAGTATCAACAAGCTTCACAAAAACTAGAAGCCACCTCAAAACTGAAAGCTCCAAATGGGAGACACGAAGCAAGTTCAATAGCCTACTGAGGACCCACAACAGGCGCCACCGTACAAAATTCGGCCGCCCGGGCGATTTGTGCACTCCTGCACTAAAAATTTCTTTGGCGCTGATTTAGCCCCTTCTGCTGAACAAATCCGTGAAACGGAATCTCGCTTGAGAAGCTGAAAGTCGCTCAGTTAACCAAAAAATGTCTTCAATGGAACCTAAACTTTCAATGCAACATTCATAGAAACCCACCTCGAGACCATATTCTAGTCCACATTTATCCAGTCCACACCCTAACACCACATTCCATTTCAATATCATTATGCCATCTATGCCTTGGTCCAGCGGTGCACATATACCGGGAGCCAGGTCGCCGTGTGACAAAATACTGTATGATGGCGCCTAATATTTCTGGGTCCTCAGGATGGAATTTTCTTCATGTCAATTTTGAGGTGAATCCTAGATTTTTTCGGAAAATTTATGCACCCCTGCCTCACTCTCAAAGTCCGTCCCGTTCACGTTTTCCCACCGAACATGTGCCTGTTTCAAGCCTTGACACGCGCCGCCATATCCCAAAGAAGACTTCAACCGCAACGTTGCGAAAGCCTAAAATTTCGCAGAAATAAACCTTATATAAGCCTTGAAGTTCTCACGAAACAAACAAAACTGTACTGTGGTCTGGCAGCCTAAAGATGGGGACATTATACTACTCACGAACGCTAGTACCCACCTGCTATTACGCCAAGTCATAACCCCTTAAACGACAGAGAAAATGCAACGCAAGGGCGAAAACAGTCTACTGTACCCGTCTTCAACATACCAACGCCTCACTATTGTATTAAGGTTACGGTCTGCTACAAGAGGTCGAAAGGTAACACTCAACATCACGAAGAAAATGCCGCCTCCTTCTTCAGACTAGGAGATGAAGGAAGCAAGTTATTCCTAAACGTCTGCAATCATCCACCAAACTGCACGATGTCACGTCACATCCCAGAAGAATATATTCTCAAACCTTATGATTATGTATAGTTTACGTAATTTATTCCTCGCGTTTAATTTGTCGCATTTTCCAGTACCCTTCAAGGTAAAAAAAAAATTGGCACATTGATTTTTGAAAATAATGACAGTTTTATAAACGCGCAACACTTTTACGCATTAAAACACCGTATCAAGTACACAATACACGATACTAAACTTCATTTCAGAGTAATCTGTTACAAGCTTTTTTGTCACAGGAGTTTCGTTTAAGAAAAACAGACTGACGGGGTTGATTACAAACTAAAGAAAATTTTATGCTCAGTGTATCGAGAAGTGCTCTTAACATAAAACGTAATGAATGTAGCTGAAAAGAACTAAAAAAAAAAATAAATGTACAATCTAGCAAGCCTCTGTCTTCCCAACAGCAACAGCAGACGTATAACGGTGTCAAACCGCACTATGCAACCCACACACCACTTTCACTTCCACCGAGATAAACACAGAGACAAACCGGAACTAAGCGAAAGTCGGCCTACGCTCTCGCACAACTAGCAGACGAATCTCCAGGGCTAGATTACGCCGACGCATGCGCAACTCAAAGAGCCCTAAAAGTCTGAACTCATTTTCTTTTTCGTAGTGGTGTTTCAATTCAATTAGGCTACAGACTCACAATACCCTTTGTAATGTCTGGTCTGGGAACCGAAACTAGGTAACATAACATTTCTCTACGACACAATAGACAGTTTTTACTTAGGGACCAGATTGATGTCTCTTTAACCCTGAAGATTGAGGTATTAGGTTCCCATGAAACCAGAGGACACTGTAACTATACAGTAGGTTTCGGATGGGCAATTCAAAATGAATGCAGGGCGGAATGATTCGACAGAAAAACTGTAAAAACTACTGCATTCGTATTCGATCTGATAATGTACTTTTAGCCACCCAAACGACAAACTAGGTAGTATGAACAGTCAATTCGGATACGAAATTATAAACTACAGCTAGTATTATGACGTATCAAATTAATCTGGTTACGACAAGGTGTTCCGCATAAGGTATGCCAAACTTCAGGATGAAATCGCATGGGTAATTTTGAGTTAAAATGGTACATGAACATATTCCCCATTATCAAACATTACATCGCTACAAGCATTTTAATTCACGTACGTGGCTGGCTCTAAGTGAAAATTTTAAAGTACGTATATTTTATCATGTTGTATATATGAAAAGGAAGTTACGTGTCCGATAACACCACAAAATAAGGGCAGAAATTAAGTATTACACCCCACTGTACGTACAGCATCAAAGGAATTTATGCGTTAGGTAATACCACACAAGGGAGACATCAGTGTTTCCTAATGTTACCGAGACAGTTATATTACTTTGCGAAGTTACGTTACAACACGAATAGCCAGGTTTATTAGATCAGGGGTGCACAAATTTCCCCCAAATCTGTCAACTTAAAATGCCTAGTGCCATGTGTGTGACATGAAGAAAGTCCCATACTGATAACTCACAAATAAAAGGCGCCACATTTAGTCGCCCCGAAGACGTAGCGCCCGGGATTTGTGAACTCCTGGATTAGTGAATACTAAAGAACGTTAATTTTCAGATACGTTACACTGATTACTGTCAAAAACTACTTCCACCGTCCTGTATGCACAATTATGCGTACCTGAGAAGATAACTACAAGGAACAGTGTTTGTCAGTGATGCTATTAAGCGTGAAGGCTGTATAGAAGAAGCGATACCGTACAGTATCGTACTGTATCTTGAAAACAATGGTGACGTAGCTACGTAACGGGTGACAAATGACCATATGTTGGTACAGCATTTTTTTTTTTTTACTCAAAGTGACTCAAATAAAAACACCCTAAAGTTTGGCACACTTCGTGCGGAACACTCTGTATAAAAGTTCAATTCTGACCGCATACAAAACATTGCATCTGCATTACAAAGACCACCCAGCTGAAGCTGTTTAAGTAAATAATCGCTGTTTATTCTACGAATCATACGAAACACATAAATACATTGCTAGCAAAACAAAGGGTATTTTATGATCAAGCAGGTGGTGCGTATAATAGGCACTGAAATATAAAGGGCTAACTTATCCATAAAACACTAGAAGAACGTGCGCTCTAAACCAGTTGAAAGTCCCCCGCTCTATTGATTGCGTCGTGCTGGCTAACGGTCGTGACGCTACATTTCGGACAATAGAAAGTGTCTTCTACTTCATGTCCGTTATCGTCATCACTGTTCTAGTTACAAGTGGCGTTTCCATTAACCCATTTACGACAGACAGTGCCGTCATAAACATGGAAACTTCACTGACTTTCTATCACAGTGTTCGGTTTTGAATGTGTTGCCCGAAAGTTCATGAAACTTCACACCCCCCCAAAATTCCTCACGACTACCCTATATTACTAGACAAAACCGGCAGCATGCCTACATAAATGTCTGAGATGAAACAATAACAACGAACAACTCTTTTTTTTTACTGTCAGAGTCATTTTACAGCAAATAATATCACTTACTCAAGAGTTGACCTGCACAGAGCGGACAGCTCCCTAACACCACGACGATGAGGGGAAAACATATGGATTGTGTCAAGAACAAGAGTATCTACCAGTGCATTACCTTTCACTGGTCGCCATTTGTTTGGTGTTGCGTTTAAAACAAGCCTAAAATCAAATTTATGCACAGCTCTAAACACACAGAACACTACAGAAAATAAATGTATTATTTAACACGCATCAAACACGACTGCAGTTCAGCCCAATATATATTTAACTGGAATATGTCGCTTACTGGTCACAAAGGGCGGTTGGCTTTCACCAGCGCAAACAACGCCAAGGTCAACTGTAAACGCCTCCGTCACTATCAGTACGTCCATTCTACCAGACTTGGTCAATTAAATTCGAAATTCTGAGGCTGTGATGTGTTGTGACACAGTGGTAACTTTTTTAAATTCCAAACACATTTATATGGAGCAGTCTTACAAACATATCCACCGCCCTAATTTCTGGACCGTATTTCGACTCTGCTAGACACTATAACCCAAGACAACAATAAAATACGAGAATATGACTACGACCTACATGAGATACATGCAATAGTGGACCACGCGTACTACACGTCGATATCCCAAAACATCCAATTATCAGCATAATGGCAGCTACCGATACACATACAGGAATTCATTACTAAATCTGTTAAAAAATAAACTATTTTATGAGTGTCTGGAATCCAACCCAATCCAAAATCAGACATCTAGCTGATGTCAACCGCAAAGAAGGACTTGCATGTCGCTCGCAACTATTATGAGCACGTCACGAGGTGGCGCGGACATGGAACAGGAGGGTAATTATGCGCATGCGCATAGCACTGTTCCTGAACACACTTCCGTCTCGCATCTCGCAGGCATATTTAGTGTCGCATGTCGTTCCCCTACAGTGCATATAATAGCGTGAAGTTGCTCCTGCGCCTATCCAGCGATCCAGTGCTGATAACTTCTCGTGGTGTGCCTACCGTACACTGCAGAGCAGACAGGACATCAGAAATATCCGGACTAATGCCATTGTACAGTAGCTAGAATATCACGTGATTTCATGATTCAACAGTTTCAAGCATAATAGTAGTTGCGATTCAGTTTGGTTTGTATGGGCAGCATACGTTTTCTCCACAAACTCTTATGCTTGTGAAAAGCCGACAGAATAATACCTGCCTGCATACCTGATGGAGGGGAGGGGGGGAGAAAAGCCTGAGAAGAACATAACTTACGCAAGATTACTGTAAAATGCGAACTTTTTGGATAAAACTCCAACGGAGACAAATCAAGAATGTGAAAATCAAAACAAAAACAATGATACTCTCCGCTCCCATATTTAGATAAGAAAACAATACTCAAAACACACCACAAAGAGGTCTGGTATTACAGTTTTCATTGGGATTTTTCAGGCTGTACTAGAGTTTTTAATTTCCAATTCATAACATATATATAGCGTTAAACTTTCTCACTTTTGTAGTTAGTTTTGGATCACGATAATTGCATTAAATACAACGGCTAAAGTGGGCAATGCTTTATGCATGATTATCTTCTCATAACGTCCACACCGGCTATGGAGCGCAAACAGCCTCCTAATCCATGGGCACCGGATGATCTCCGTGGGTAAAGCGACCGAGATGTAAAGCTGACCACTCATCCCTATCGAGTTTTGGAGTTACAGAATGCGTGCAGCTATACGTACACTCCCGATAACGTACCAGAACTACGTAAAAGTGTTGTGCACAGAAGTTTCTTCCTAAAAGGGGCAGCAAAGTGTTACTGACTAAATGTTAAACCAATACTGCGTACTGTTTTTTTTCCGTAAGAAAGATACATTGAAACATCTGCGGAATTCCTGCAACAAATAACTTGGTATGTAACGCAAGGGTTCTACTCGGAAAATAAACTGGAATTGCGGCCAGAATCCTAGTTAAATTTTGCTCTGCTCAATGAAGATCCAGATTTGATCTTCACTGTGTAATTATGTCATCTCTCTCACGCACAAATATTCAACACAGCAAATTTGTTGTCGCATTAATGTAAGCCAAATTACATTTATTTAGTACGTATTTTCCAACTTCTGCAAGCTCACAGCGACTAAGACTGACTGACTGACCAACCAACTAAGACGCCGATCTAGCTCCTCTGGCGTCTGCCCCTTGCACATGTTGAGAGGGAAGGGCGCTCGCCCTCTCCGCCCACTAATTCCAATCTTATTTCAGCTCTAAATGAAGCGCCGAGAAACAGGGTTGAACAGGAGTGTTGTGGCACTGCAAAAACCAGTAAAAAATATTGAAGTATGGAGTACAAAGAGTTTCCGACATTATTCTTCGCGCTTCTGCATCTTTCAGTAGTCCAGAAGTTCACATACAAGACACAAATTTTGTCGACTGTGCTAAAATATAACAGGCGATACAATGATATGTACAGACATAACAGGTCCTAACGGTATCGTACGTTATACAGCAAAACAAAGGTATTCTAAGTAACAGAGACATGAATGTTCTTATACACGCCACACAAAGTGATTCTAGATCATACACTGTAAATATAAGAATCTTGTTCTCAAATATAAGCCAAGTTACTACAAATACGTGGTTGCTACCTGTCAGTTAGCGACAAACGGTAACGTATTACCTAAACTACTGGAGGATGTGCTATGCCATTGGCAACGCGACAAACTGCACATGTGGTTTCTGGAGACAGGGAGCCTGCTCATTCTACCAGCAACGTTAAGTACGGTTTGAACTCAGTACCCATGTCAATGGACACAACGAAACTGACTGGTTTTGTGCCCTCCACCATCGTCCTTTTTAAGTCCTTCTGACTTCTCACTGCGGGACAATCTTAATAAGCGAAGTAACATGACATACGTCTGTAATTCTTTTCAGCGCACCAGGAATTCTTGGCCTCACAAGGCTCAGTTATGAAAATGAAACGGAGAGCATTATCAGCTGTCTTTGCAAGCATTACGTCAATATTTAGATCAGCTGCGTTGCAATCGTAGTCTAACACATAAATGCACTCCCTAAATATTTTGTCTCGTTTGATTTCCTTATTCTTGTCGTTCCCGCTAACAAAGCGGTGGCGACAATCTGTTTATAGGAACCTCTGATTTCATTTTAGAAAAGCAAACATTTATTGTCTGTGATTAAAAATCAGCTCATATTGTATACATATGTACACAGCGTTCAATTTTGAGTAAAATGATAAACCTTGATTTCACTTGCGTACAAGGCGTTACACCGATAAAAAGAAAAACTCGTACATATGCCTCAAAATCACGCCGTAAGGGCGCAATGCTGGACTGCGACACTCGATGGAGATGAATGGTCAGCCGAAGTGTGAACATGCTGTCGGTATCCATCTGTTTGGAGGCGTGTTGAAATCCAGAGCAGGCCTGGACATGGTGACGAAGAGACAAATCGATTGGCCATACGAATCAACATTTAAAATCGTCCAGTAACTTCCACGACAGCTCTTCGCTGACATCAGCGAAGAGGTCTGTAAGGTGAAATACACACAGGGGCGGGAAAGTAACGTAAAAGCTCTTACTCGGAATTTTCAGGTGACTGTTAGAGAAATCAGGGAAATGTTGCTAAAACATATAATTACAGGTCCCAATAAACTCTGAAAATCGACAGCACTATACGATTATATGGCCTTTAAATAAACTAAAATTATTCTAACAACTTATGGGTTTAATTCTGTAGTAAATGCTATCTCCCGTGATAAGTGGGTCCCTGTCACCATGGAATGGCGCGTGCTCAGGTTGCGGATGAAGGAACGTCCTCCAATTTGGAAGGTAGCCGCGAATATATTGAAAAAGCAGTGGCGGACACACGACAAGGGGTTGGGCGAGATGCTAACAACTCCTCGCCGTAAAAACGTATCGTGTTATGAAATGTTCACACAGAAAGCCTCAGACAAGGGCTCGGTCACTCACATTGAGGGAAGAACGTAGGCTGGTGATGTTTGAGAATAGGGTGTTGAGGATAATATTTGGGCCTAAGAGGGGCAAAGTAACACGGGAGTGGAGAAAACTACATGCAGAGGAGCGTAATGATCTGTACCCATCACCCAATATTGTTCGGGTGATAAAAATCGAGAATGAGATGGGCGGGGCATGTAGCGCGCATGGGGGGAGGAAAGGTGCATACAGGGTTTTGGTGGGGAAACCTGAGGGAAAGACACCACTTGGGAGACCAAGGCTTCGATGGGAGGACAATATTAAGATAGATCTTCAGGAAGTGGGATGTGGGGTTATGGACTGGATCGAGCTGGATCAGGATAGGGACAGGTGGCGGGCACTTGTGAATGCGGTAATAAACTTTCGGGTTCCATAAAATTCGGGGAATTTCTTGACTAGCTGAAAACCGGTTAGCTTCTCAAGAAGGATTCTGCTCCATGGAGTAATAAGTGCTACCTCTTGATACTAATCAAAAAGCCTTACTCAATGGTCTCCCACAACTTAAAGTTACACCAAGCGTAGAGAAAACACCACTAACTCACGAAGCAAACTAATTACCCTGGTAAACAAAGATTTTGGCCCATGAGGAAAAATGTCTGTTTCTGATGTATTTTTGGACGCTGAATTCGAATATGTTTCCAGAATTTCTCCATCACTCACACCTTTCGCTTCAGGTTAAAGGGCTGGAATCTTCTGCGCCAGGACAATTAATTGTGTTTTTATCGTGGGCGCCATGAAGAATTCAAGGATTTCTTCTCCCAAGAAGATGGTGTAGTGTTTTGCAATTATGTTTGTTCTGTTATGAAATTTCTTGGCCATGAATTTAACCCAGATCAGTGGCGTTGTTCATTGTTTCGTCAAAAGTGAGCTCATTTTCCTCATATTGGCTCATGCAGCCAACATGAAGGAAAGATATGAAAGCATGAAGCTACTGTTGGGAAAGATTAAGTATGACGAACTTAAATGGATGTTATGTGGTGATCTCAAGGTTGTGGCACTGTTACTTGGAATGCAAACACAAAATACTGCTGTTTCCTGTGTGAGTGGGACAGCCGGGACAAGAAGAATCACTATGTAAATAAACTGTGGCCTAAACGAACATCACTGACGCAAGGCGAGAAAAATGTCGTCAGTCCTCCTCTTGTTCTTCCAGAGAAAATTTTTCTGCCCCCTTTGCACATAAAACTGGGCCTCATGAAAAACTCTGCGAAAGGAATGGAAAAAACAGGCCGTGGATTCGAATATTTGAGGAATAAGTTCACAAATGTGAGTGACGCAAAAATCTAGGAAGGTATATTTATAGGGCCCCAGATCAGGGAACTTATACAAGACAAACAGGTCGATGAAGACCTGAATGAGACTGAAAGAAACGCATGGTTGTCTTTTAAGAAGATTTGCAAGGACTTCTTAGGAAATCACAAAGCAGCGAACTATCAGGATAAAGTGCAGGACCTGTTGACTTCGTACAAAGCTATGGGGTGCAACATGAGTCTGAAAATCCACTTTTTGGAGTCCCATTTGGATCTTTTCCCAGAAAATCTCGGCGAAGTTAGTGACGAACACGATGAAAGATTTCACCAAGACATTTTGGCTATAGAAAAGCGGTACCAAGGCAAGTGGACCTCAAGTATGTTGGTAGACTATTGCTGGACACTGAAGAGGGATGTACCTGAAGCCAATTACCGGCGAAAGTCATACGCCTCTACATTTTAGAGTTAAGTTTCTGCCTGTTTCATTAGTACGTAAAGTACCATTTTGCACAAATAGAGTCCTCTGTATCTTTGAAACTCTGCTTGATAGAAAAATTCTGTATACATACCTGTATTAGGCATAAAAAGTGCTGCTAATATCACCTACTGAAGTTCGTGGGCAAAAAAAAAAAGTTAAATTTTGTTGTCCAGTGTTACAGGGTAGCGGATGTTCAGACAATATCACTAAATCAGGAAACTGGCTAATGGTGACGTAACCAACAAGCATGTGATGCAGATAATGCCACTGATTCGTGAAATTGAGTTCCGATTGTAGTCACATTTATCTGGTGTGAATACAATTCCAAGAATTCAGGAAAACGAGTCACATTTGTATGAATATTACATACCGTGGAGGAAATGCAAGTCACAGGACGTGGCCATCATATGCAGTACCAAGGAAATGTTACTAATTCGAAAAGGGACCAGGAGCCATACGAATTATACACGTGATAACCGGTTCGGTTGTGGCATTCAGGTGATAAAAATTATTTCTTAGGACACTGTAGCCCTGTGCATTGCACGACACTGAAAAAGAAAAGCGCACGGATGATAAACCCTTAAACAGATACAGATACTGTCAAACGTGAAGATCAGGTCGTGCCATGGCTCCCGTAATTAGCCAACCAACCAACCAACCACCCGCCTAACTAACTAACTAACTGCAACAGAATTCTTCAGGAGAAGCTAACAGTTCTTCGGCTATCAAGACACTCCTACATTTTATAGAACTAAGGTACATTATCGTGCTACCAACAGCTCCCATCTCTTCATATCCCGAACCATACGTATTCAGTCCACGCCCTCTCATCTTATTCTTTTAACACCCATTTCAATATTATCCTGTAATCTAGCTTAATTCTTCCAACTGGTCTTCGTTCTTTTAGGTTCTCCATCGCAACTGTGTACACATTCCTCTTCTACCTAATATACAAAACATGTCTCACCCATCTCATTCTCCTTGATCTGATCACGTGATTACTTCTGAAAACCTAATCTCTGTCTACAATTGCAAACAGGTGGAATGATACATTTATTACAATATGCAGCAACACATTTTACCTGAACAATTACAATGGCTTTACCTTATGAATAAATTTATCTCACTGAGGATCTATAATTCTAAACGTGGCGCAGGCAGCTGTGGCTATGTGTGACATCCCTGAAATTACGCGCGACTCTGGTGTCTTTCGTTGTGACCCGAAAGCAATAAACAATGGACTACACTAATTATTAGCAAAATGTAAACATGGAGCCGAGTGTAATTACACCATTCACTCTGGAGCTTACGGACTAAACCGAACTGTGTTTACTTGTGCGATCCGCTCCAGCACGTGCCTCTTCGCCATGAAATTACGTGGACGAAATTCGAGAGACAGAGAGTTCATTTTGAGTTCGTTTACTTAAGACAAGGCTGCGGCCAGTATACATGAAACAGATTTTTATTCTGACGAATTAATACTCTCACCACGTAATGAACAGGAACCATAACCCTTGAATAATGGTGGTCATGTTATTAAATATGAGAGTAAACCTCCGACATTTGCATTGCTCCTCTGACTGCTAACAAATCATCTAAACCTAAGATTGGGAAGGACAAGAGATGACGCTTCTATTCCTTCTGCTATTCATAATGACAGTACTGATGAAGGAAAACTAAAATTTCGCATGCCAGTCCCAAGACAACACTCCTCACCAAATATTATTCGTGTGATCAAATCGAGAAGAATCAGATAAGCAGGGCATGTGGCACGTGGGGGGAGAGGAGAGTTGCATACAGGGTTTTGGTGGGGAAACCTAGAGGAAAGAAAACGATTGGAATACCCTGGCGTAGAAGGGAGAATAACATCAAAATGGATCTTCAAGGAGTGCGATGGGGAGGCATGAACTGGATTGGTCTGGGTCTGGATAGGGACAGGTGGCGGGCCCTTGCGGATTCGGTATAAACCTTCTGGTTCCACAAAACGCGGAGAATTTCTTGTTTAGCTGAGGAACCGTTAGCTTCTCAGGAAGGACTCTGCTCCAAGGAGTTAGTTAGTTAGGCCATACGACAATCTTGCATGAACTTACTACAATGTTTAACTTCGAAAATTGTGCGATCACACACGCACACACAAATTCGGATACATTGCATGATCATAGAAGCATGGGAACACACAAGCACACAAAAATGTAGACTGACTGCATGATTGTAGATTCAAAGTATTAGCTCGTCAATGCTAAAAGATTTATGAAATCACTTACAGGGTACTGTCGAAATACATCTATTTTTCACCACATACGAAGTCCACGGTACATACAAATAGCAGCTCAGACTGAAGAGTAAAGCTGAATAGGGAATTTTGGGCCCTCCTATTACCACAATGTACGTCAGTCGGATGAAGATGTTCCAGAATGTAACATGTCGCTATGCACGTGGCTGTAGCAGTACATGACCCAAACACACGTGTTTCTGACAGCCCGCACATATAAGAGCACGTCAGATTACATACACCCGCGACATCCAGGGGCACGAATTACGTGGGCAGTTAACTACGGTAAGTCAGTGACCACCGATAAATTCATGATAAATGGCGGAACATCACCCGCAGACAGTAACTGTTTAAAGAATACATCACTATAATGTGTATCAAGAACCAACAAAATGCACTTGATTCCACTGATGTATTTTATTTGACACATATGATCACCCTGCATTCTTATAACAGAAATGCCATCTGAAGATGGCCGGATTACCGACCTAAACGTGTAGGAGGAGTTCAGAATAAAATACATCAGTCAAATCAAGTGCATTTTGTTGGTTCTTGATATACATTGTACAAATTAGTGCACGGAATGTGGAGCGTATTAAAAGAATAAATCACTGTTTGTCATTTTTAAAATAAAAAATATTGCCCTGTATGTAACATTACGTTGCAGCCATACGTCATCGTTCGACATACTGATGTTCAGAAACAACAATGATGTGTTGCACCCAATCAAGGCTGAAAATGCGGGGAAACGCAAAACGAAACAATGTTTTGAGTCATTTCAACGTATCTAACTCTGCAGCGCAATGGAACTAGGTTTTAACGTAAATAAATGTCAGACTTGGGCAGTGACGCATTTCTCGCGAACACATTAAACCAATGTTTACTTGCAAAAAAAAAGTGCTGTTCAGACCCAACCCTGTCCTCATGAGCCAACATTTACATTATTTCTTACTGGCAGAAATTCCCCACTTCAAAGCGATGCGCTCTAAGGGGTCTTTTTCTGGCCCCGGCTGATCAGGGATAACGAGAAACTCCTGCAGAACTAGGTTGGAACCGAGCCCGTTTATCTGGTGCTTCTTTGTCTTCCTACTGCTGTTTGATCCAGCTGTAAAACATCCTTCAACTTTGTGCTTGCTAATAAATGTTACTGGGTTACACTACTCTGACCTACTAACTTACCATACAGACTTGCTTGTTTGGCAAAGGCCATCCATTATTAGAGACTGCCATGGTATTCCAAATCCTTTGAGAGTTTATACACCTCCTCATTAACAGGTGTAGGTGAAGGACAGTAAGGGTGACCTTGTACTTCATTAAGCGGCAGAGCATGAAGGCGGATGCAGGGGCCCAGATATACAGTCATCCCCCGATTACGTCCTCGATGTTTTCGATACTAGCGACGTTAATCGAGACGGCGTAGTCTAAACATATTTTCCCCCAAACGCAATGATAGAGTGGGGAGGGTGGTTCCAGACAGTCCATTTTGACTACGAAAATTGATAGTTTCATGTTCATAAAAAAATTTACAGAAAATATGAAATCTGACAAACAAACGAGAATTTAAGGAGACACTTCCCCTTGAACTGTGGACGGGCCATCTTTATTATCATCCGCAATGTCCAACAGCACAGGTGGCAAGGCACGGGTACCTGAAGAGGACTTGAAAGAATCAAACACTGATATCTGGCGAGATAAGACTTCTTCTCCTTCAGAATTCCCTCACAGCAAACAAGAATCCTCATAATTCCTTACCTAGCTGCTGCAGCATGCTGCTCGTTCAAATCAGTGTCCTCAAACAGCTTGATGAGGACTGCAATTAGTCTAAGCCCCTCAGTCAACTTCACGACTGTCCTGATCCTCTCCTTAGGCTCAGACTCAGGTTCCTCAGCTTCTTCAGGGGCGCTTTGCTTCTGGGTTTCAAGAAATCGCCCAGCCTGAGCTTCTGATCACGAAGTTCAGCGCCTAGAAACATCTTCAGCATAGCACATACGAATTCGCGGGCGTGTCTAGATGTACTGAATCTGTGGGCAAACTACATTAGTACGGTGCGACGTAAGTCGAGAAGACGTATTTCGGGGGATAACTGTAATTCCACGCATTAGATGGAGGCAAATCCTCCCCCCCCCCTTGCCCCAGAGGAATGAAACCGTGGTACCCGGTTAACAGGAGGCAGAGGGCATAAAAATCGGTATGGACAAAATGGCGAAGACAAAAATTCCAGAGCCTTCGGGAAATAGAAGTCAGGTCGTCCAGCCGGTAACGTGGCTACTATCCTGTTCCAGGACGACCGGCTCCAACAGAAGCAGGTACTCTACCATAATGCAGAGTAGCAAGTCTGGTAAGAAAATTAGTGCCCCGTTTGAAATCGGATTTCAGAGATTCAACAAAGAGTTGCACCGATTTTTCATTGCCCAACTGTTCATACGGCTCACACGTTGCAGACTGAGAGGTACTGCTGAGGAAGCCCATCAACAGCAGAGATACCACCGTAGACTGAGATCTGATTTTCCATTTTTCCGTTAAATACACCACACTCAGAAGGTATCAAAATACAGGAACAGAGGCCTGCAAGCTATAAATTTACACGTTGAGCGACGTCTAGGATAGATGGTGGACATGAACATTAATCATGAACGAATTAGACTGTGGACTAGATTCAGCTGGATGAGGATGCAGTCTAATGTCCGGTTCGTGCCAAAATGGCAACGAACCTTCGGGCTGCGAGGTTTGAGGTTTACACAGTGCTGATGTTGAGTCGGGTCTTCTGGGTTATTACGCTGTTTAGCTGATTTAGTGGTTCCCGACGTTTCCAAGAAAGGCAGCGACTTCACCTTCCTGTACCAAGGGATCCAAGAAGAATGCCCTAACGGGAGACGGAGATACATTATTCCGTGGTACCAAAAGCTACTCAAGCGGGACTATGCTCCATGCAGATAGCCAAGAGGCCCTACGCATTTTGCACAACGGCAATTGTTTTCAATAAGTATTACAAGCGCATTTTGGGCTTCACGTAAAGTGAGAACAATATAGGCCAAAGGAGACTACTTGCTGGGAACTTAGGCCAGGAGGCAGACAGACTTCATCGTGCGTTCAGCAATGCACATGTGAAAAGAAGCGTTTGAAAATAAGAACAAAGCAGAGTATTTACATTCAGCACTCGGCAATACATACACTAATGTCACATTTAAAATGAACAACGGCTAATATAAGGCTTTACTTTGTTTGTGTATCGTACCGATGTTACATTAGGGAACGCGGTGGCGCAGTTGGTTGAGGCACTGCGCTTCATGCCGGAAGGTCGCGGGTTCGATTCCCGATGGTGTCACTGGAATTTTTCATTGACATAATCCTTCCGACCGCACTACGGCCCTGGGGTCGACTCAGCCTCTAACGGAAATGAGTACCAGGAATATTTCCTGGGGGGTAAAGTCGGCCGGCGCGCACGGCTGACCTTACTACCTTCATGTGCCGCTTGTCTTGAAATATGGGAGCCTCAAACTCCTGGAACCCTCAGGGCCTGTCCAGGCCTGTAATGGGATTGCTTTACCTTTTTTACCGATGTCACATTGCGGAGGTACGATGGGCTGGGGGCACGAAAACCGCGCGGTATTTTGGAGGAAAACGCCTCAAACCACGGTAGCATGAAGAAGATATGAGCAGTTGGACAGATGAATACTACACTGTCATTAATCTTAAATAAATACCGTAAGATGTGAAATACATTTAACTCAGTAAGGGTCACACTCATCGCAGAGTTTTATTATACACCTACAACAAAACAGGCAATGTACGTATAGTCCAAAGAGGCGTGTTCGCGTAACCACTGTCGCGTAGGAAAAGCAGTAAGTATTAAACATTGTAAGTGTGCGTCCGTATTCTTGCTTTAGTTATCCGGCATGCAAATGGAAAAATTTCTGCGTCTTATTATACTGCGATCAGTGGTACCCTTCCATATTATTTAATTGATGGCGCGATTTCCGGAACGTTATTGAATATAATATGTGTCTTTTGATTTTCTTTGCAAGTTTTGTCTACAACATTTCTCATTCTCAGAATAATTCAGCGAGATATTATCACAAATGTATACAGGTCTTCGCATAAATTAATCATTATACGTGTCAGGTTTTAAAGAAACTTGAAATGTCTTGACAGATTTTCGAAAAAAAAAAACCCCTCAAATACAGAATTTAATGACGATGCGTCCAGCGGCAGCCGAATTGTTCCATGCGGTCACACAGATGGACATGACGAAGCCAAATGCCGCCTTTCGCAATTCTGCGAAAGCAACTTATAAATAAAAGAGTTCGTTAGGAGTTGCTTATTGCAAAGGTAAAGGTAAAGGTAAAGCAATGCCGTTACAGGCCCGGAAGGGCCCAGAGGCTTCCAGGAAGTTAAGGTTCCCAGATTTCGTGACAACGGCACAGGATGGTCGTAGATTTCAGCATTACGCACCGGCCGCCTTTACCCCCAGGAAATGCTCATGGTACTCATAGTGCGATCGCAAGGATTTTATGTCAATGAAAAATCCAATGACACCAGCTGGGATCGAACCAGCGACCTTTCGATTTGTAACACAGCACACTAACCACTGTGCCACCGCGTTGCTTATTGTACATATGTTTATATGTTACGAATTAATTACAATGCACTTAGCGATACAAATTGTTTAATGTAATAACTGGCCACGAGTCAAACCAGTGGTTCTGTATTATCTGTTACGGTTTTACGTAAGAAGGTACAGCTGTGACCGTGCTAAAATTAAGAATCGCACTATGTGGCATGAATGCCAGTGGAATATATCTTCATGTCTTGTAACATCGGTACTAGATGGAGGTAAGTGGTTTGGTTTACGCCCCGGCCCACGGGTTAAGATCCCTGGTACCCACTGAACAGGAGGTTGGGTGGGCTGCCTTGGAGACGATAAATATCTCTTGCCCCTATCGGGAATCGAAACATGAATCACCTGTCGTCCTGCCCGTAGGCTAGTCACAATATTGACTGAGCTAATCCGTGCCCTGGGTTTCGGCGTGTTACTTATACGACGGCCGTTACGCTGAAAAAAAAACGTGAATTTTGCCATGCACTCAATTATGAACCCTGTCTTATGGCAGGTCCATAGCCTCTCCCAAAGCGAGTTCTCCGCAGAGTGAGATCTACTGCTTCCTCTTTCGATTTTCAGTATCATCTCTTTCCCTTAACGTAATCTAGTAGCTGTTTACGTCTTCTTCCTCGTCTTCCTGTCTCTTCTGCCTTCTACCTTTCCTTCAACACGTGATTTAGAAGGCAGTACGTACGCAAGATGTGACCAATCCACTTAGCCTACCGTGGGCCGGGATGGCGTAGTCGGTATAGCGACTCGTTACGGGCTGGACGATCCGGTATCGAATCCCGGTAGAAGCGACATTTTCTGCACCCGTCCAGAGCGGCCCTAGGACCCACCCAGCCCCCTACACAATGGGTACCGGTATTGTCCTGGGGTAAAGCGGCCGGGGCGTGGTGTTGACCACCCACCCCAACTAGCGACGAGGTTAAGGAAAGAGTAAAGCTATACACATACTCCCCCTCTGGGCCTCCGTGGCCTGTTCTAATTTGAATTCTCCACATCCCTTCTTTTTACTGTATGTAAGATATTCCTTTCCTCCTTGACTCTATGTAATACTTCTACAGTCTTCAAACGATCAGTCCAACTGGTCTCCATCCTTCTCTAGCACCACACTTCAAAACTTTCCAGGTATATTCTGATATACCTTCCGAAGTATCAATATTGTACTACATTTTATTACAGCAGAGTGTCGTGTGCAATCAAGAGAGCAATTCTGAGAGTAACATTTCGCCTTGCTGGATTCAGATACCTTAAGATACCGTGTTGGGGTGAGGAATGAGTCTGAATACAGACAGTAATAAATGTTCCGGAAGTACCAAAGGTGGGGAAATTCCTGACCAGTCGGCAGACTATCAGCTTCTCAAGAAGGCCACTGTTTCATGGAGCTAATGAATGACCCGTGTCCATCAATACTCGAGCAAAATAGGCAAAGTACGTGGGGAGTTCGCGTGTACCTCATACCTCCTTGGCTACCCTAACAGCATGATACCATTTCACTCTAATTGAGCGCTTGTATGATGATTTAATATCGCCGGCAACAATAAAACATATATATTTCTTCACCTCAGGTGCCCCAGACTTTGCCCAGTTTTAATCACACCTGTATGTTCTCGACAGATTTTTAAGTCCCCCAGTATCAGATTACATGGAAATCCGTTCAGAGGGAACCATGAAGGTATCTGCGGACGGACGGACATGAAACTAATAGGCGCTTTTCACGACTGTGCGAACACGCCTAAAATGAAGAAACGTGACTTTATGCGCACACGTTACGAAGAACTTCCCTCGGGAAAAACAGAGGGATACTTCCTACCTCATGGTATGTTTTCTACTAATACCACTTCAGTGCACTGTTGGATGTCTTGAAGGACGCAAACCTATAAAATACAATTACGTGAAAACAGAGACCTCTGATACTGAAACACGTAATGAAGATGGAGCAGTACCAAACGTATAATAAGCCTTAGTAAAAGCCTGTCGCAGTATCCTCATGCATGTCCTTTTGCATCCAAAGAGTTCCAAATAAGAATATAACAAATATGCAGTATGTACACACACATATTCGTACGTATTATTTACGATTTTGCGTATCCCACTGGCTTTGTTGTTTAATTACTGCACACACAAATCACAGGTGTGTATCTCAATGTCTGTATCAGTTCTACTACCAACAATTTGTTGTAAGATAAACTGACAGAGAACATTTAAAAAGTCAGATCTGAGCTACTTGCAACGTAGATGTTTGGGACCTATTACAATGATACGAAAGTAAACTAATTCTGCACAGCAATTTTCGGTGTAGATCCCCAATACTAAATTTCTTCTAAATCGGTTAAGGAGTTTCAGAGTTAAAACACAGCAGAGGTGTTATCAAACTTTGAAGGTTATTATTACCTTGACAGAACAAATTATCTTCAACACGTTTGCCGGCATTCTTGACCATGTTACAGGACAACGACGATTACAGCACCGAGGAAGCAGGCGCAGGGAACAACAATATGGACGTTCTCAATCCTTCACAGTACTTCTTGAGAAGCCAACAGTTCCTCGGCTGGTCAAGAAACCCCCGGCGTTTTATGAAGCTCGAAAGTTTTACAGTGTTCAAAAACAGCCCGCTATTCTTCCCGGCCCTGAGCCAGATCAATCCAGTCTTCGATCTCCTAACCGATTTGAGAATCAATTGAACAAAGAAGTAGATAGACATATAAATATACAAACAAATAAATATATATAACTATAGAACGTCAAACCACAGTTCTTCACTACCGTCGTTCTGCCTTCAGTACCAGATGTCAAGTTTGATCACCGGCTGTTTACAACGATAATGCACACAAGTGGACAACCCTACGTTATTCAAATGTATTCTTAACCTCTGTGCCGTCCTCTGGGGTCTCAACTCTTACTTCCTACACAACCAAAGCAAGTCCTCCGTTTGTCCCGTGTTGTACGACTTGCGCATAATGTGATATGCAGGACAACACCCCTTCTCTCCTTTCAGTAAACTGGGATGAAAGACTGTTAATTAAAACCGTATTCTCTTCTGGCAGTGATGAGCTGTGTCAAGATTTCTTATTTCCCGTACATCCATGGAGCCTATTAAGACTGATATGTATATCTGTATTATAACTATGTTTCTCGTTACTAGCCACGATTCGTTTGTGTGACTGTCAGTGATACATACACATGAATGTCTGTAATCAAACCCAAAAGAAAATTACATGGCAGTAGCTCAAAGCAGGAGGACACGAGTAGCAGGTTGCTAAAAACATGTCTCTATGATGTCTCTATGTACGAACTGCAGATGAATTCAGTTTTATGTTATGCGCGTCATGCTGCAGATCCAGGTACCAGCAACTCACCATGAGCATTTGTCTGTATCAAGGATCCACACTTAAGCTAATAACGTGCATTCAGGTAAAAGGAAACTTTCCTTTACCCGAAGACGGAAGCAGAGCCTGCTTCAGAAACGTAGTGCTACACTGGAAGTTAGACGATGGAAAAAGTCCAAAGAAAAAAAAAGACCATATAATAATATAAACAACCAACTAGATGCAACAATGACAATTTATTGATAACTTCAATCAGCTCAACATGTTTCGGGCGATAGTTTCGCCCACCCTTAGGAGCACTAGACTGTGTTTTATACCATAAGCTGTAAAAAACACAGTCCAGTGCTCCTGAGGATGGGCGAAACTATCGCCCGAAACATGTTGAGCTGGTTACGTTATCAATAAATTGTCACTGTTGCATCTAGTTGGTTGTTTATATTATTGTATCAATGACGCACGGTCACGCAAACATCAAACATAAAAAAAAAAATTTTCAATATGTACAAGCGGTTTAGAATAAAATTTTGGGTCAAGGATGTTTGTTCACGATTACAGCCATCCATGTTTTCACTTAATCCATACGAGGGTAAAGGTAACTTGTTATATGTTCGGTCCCCATCGAAGTAACATTACCCCTGAAATAAAGGGAATTGCCAACTTGATGCAACTAGGTAATTTTATTGATGTATTCTTAGCTCGACATGTTTCGGGTACATACGCCCGTCATCAGGAGCATTAGATGTTGAGTTGCAGCATATGGTTTTCTGCACCGAGTTTTTGGATTGGTGGTGGTCTTGAGAGCCGCTGCGTAGGCCGTGTGTAAGGTGCTGATGGTGCCGGGCGGCTCCATCCGCACCGTACACACGACCCACGCAGCGGCTCTCAAGACCACCACCAATCCAAAAACTCGGTGCAGAAAACCATATGCT
>Ga0123354_10001291_pt1 | contig 29781 bp, 19 predicted proteins | sample TergutLab28metaG_2_FD_97872 | JGI IMG/M metagenome (GOLD analysis project Ga0123354, IMG submission 97872) | Labiotermes labralis P4 segment gut microbial communities from Petit-Saut dam, French Guiana - Lab288 P4 | ecosystem: Host-associated > Arthropoda: Insects > Digestive system > Gut ... | reverse complement strand
TCTGTGGTCTAGTGGTCAGAGTTTCTGGCTACAGATACAGAGATCCCGGGTTCGATCCCCGGCGCTACCAGATTTTCTGAGTAGTAGTGGGTCTGGAACGGGGTCCACTCAGCCTCGTGAGGTTAATTGAGGAGCTGCTTGAATGAAAAAAGTAGCGGCTCCAATTCTAGAAAACAGAGATTAACGGCTGTGGGGACCCGTTGCGCTGACCACATGACACCCCTCTATCCGCAAAAGTTGGCACTAACTTCGCAGACCGGCCGCGGCCACGGAGTTTGTTTTGGAGTTTGGAGTTTTTGTGGATGTGGAAATAATATAAAAAACATTTAGTTAACACATAGATGGAAGAGCTATCAATAAAATTTACTTAAAGGAAGAATATAAGTGTTGTAAAATAAATTTATACACATACAGATTTAACAAACAGTAACAGAAATACAATAAATGAATAATTTAATTATTAAAATTACAATATCAGCAATCATTAATTACTGGTAAATTCCCTGTACTAGGATAGCTCAATAAGTTCCAGTCAAAGTATTCTTGAATAGTATAAAATGAACCTTCCAAAAGAAACTTCTTCGAGGCTGATTTAAATTTCCTCATGTCACTGGAGGCAAGCAATTGAAGACTGATTCCAGAGTGATACACTCCCTTTTGTACCTTAGACAAATGCACTGAAGGTCTGAGCAGTGTCTTGTATTAATAGAATGTACCACCGAATTGGATTTGAACATATTTATATTCTTAACTACGAAGAGTAATAAGGAAAATATGTACTGAGAGTGTAGGGGTAGAATGTTTAATTTTTTGAACAGCTCATGGCAGGATTTTCTGTTTCCAGCATTCATCATAATTCCTATTACTCTCTTCTGTAATTTAAAGATGGTATTACTGTAGGTGGAGTTACCCCAAAAAATTGTACCATAAGATGTGATGGAGTGCACACTAGAGAAGTAAATCGTTCTTAGATTCTCCAAGGAAATATGGACTTCAGAGACCTGATTATGTAACATACTGAATTTAGTTTCGAAATAAGTTGGTCTATATGTGGTTTGCAGGATAGTGTGCTGTCTAACGTCAAACCTAAAAATTTAGTGTAGTATGCATTATTAATTCGATTAGTTTTATAATTTATATTCACATTAACTGCATAATTAGTTTGAAAGATTGCGTAAGAAGCAGCAGCAATGAAAACTTGACATTCTTCAGGTTTCCAAGGAATTGTGTACGGCAAGTGTGGCGATGTAAGTTAACGCTACGAGAGAATGCAGCTCTCTGTTCGTAGAAAACATGGTATCATGTAATGCAGCAATATATGCGTATTTATTCAGAATTAAATAAAAGTATAATGTTATTTAATACTTGTTTTTTTAATTCTGTGCTTAATGGCTCGTTAATCTCCATTGATTTATATAATGACTTTCATGGAATTGACAAAAGTCTGTGTGTAATTGACTAAATACACCATTGTAAACATGACTCACTACCTGTACTTTGAATCACAAATCAGCTAACATGGTAAATACAACAGAGGTCATAAGCCAATGAATGACACTGTAATTCTATGCTCTTTTTTGTATACACAGGGCTCAGCTGTGAGCAGACAGTCTGTTTTGTATGACTAGAAGTGTGGAGAATGTGCAGCGTACAATGAAAAAATGTAGCTGTCAGTGACATTTGTTTGCCAGTGAACAGTGCCTGAATTCCTTGCAAAGGAGACACAGCTCAAGTGCAGTGAGTGTTATGTTCATGCATTGGTGCCTGCAGTATCAGAAAGTGGGTGCCATGAAAAAGAGATGAACGTGACATACATACATCAGCATATCAAAACATGCTGCAAATACAGTGACTTATATCATGGCTAATGATGATGAAAGCTTCAACCAAGGAATGAAGTGACAACTTGGAGCAGCATGGCATGCTGTCACCAGACAAGAAAGCTGGGGCTGACTTGTAGGCCAACAGGGTTATGGAATTCTTTTGATTGCATATTGGTTGATTTTTGGCCTGAAATGGGAACCATAAGCACTGCATTCGTTGCAGATGTACTGTACAAACTGCTGTGTCCATTTAGTGAAAAAGCACCTGTTGAAACAGACTTTATTTCTTCACAATATCACAGCTCCACTTAATGTGCTCATGATTTTTTTTTTACCTATACCACTGTTGCAGTATCACGTATTTTTCTGTTTGTAAGTATCTTTCTGGAAATTGTTGTTTCTATTGTATGTTAATTTTTTTGTGTTGTACATTGACTTTAACTATAGTGAAGTGCTGGGCTGTAAATAGATAACTACTCTGTGCCCTGAAGTAAATACCACTCTTAGAAATTAGGTTATACTTGATACATTAATAGTTATTACGTATGTAGAACATGAAACTGTGTCAGCATTTTGTGGTGTGTGTTTGTTGTTTAACATAATATAAGTGCAACTGAAAATTCAATACTTCTTGTGTTCACCAATAAATTAAAGAACATCCTGTATGCTGTAAGAAATAGTAGCTATTAGAATTTGTCATGTTTGGGGGTAAATGTGGTTATATTTCTTTGATTTGTGTGTTGAGAGTTGCATGTAACTTGGGTAGTTGTGTTGACAGCAAATCGATTGACATATGTAGAACCCCAAAATTTTGCATTTCAGAATGGCTCAGATCATATAATTATGTTATATATTTTTACTTTCTTGTCTCATTTGAGGAATTGAAAGAAACTGAACACAGAAGTGGTGCAAAGCACCTCTGTGTTGATAAAGAGTATAATGTGGTACTTGTAATTCAGTTTTCCAAGCTTGAACCATTGAGACCTTTTGTCATTTTTACTCCTTAGGTTATTTACTTCATGTTTTCATGGTAGTGAAGAAACATAATGTGGTCTCAGGTTCGGATTGCATCTGGTCTGGGTAGCAGTGTTTCAGAGGAATGTACTGCTTATGTCTTCAGGAGGCTCTCTGAAGATGGAGGTAGTATGTTTCTTCAGAACTGTAACTGTACAGTACCAGATGGTTTGGTGTATGTGTGGAAGGACACAATTTCAATAATTTTTGGATTGAAATGAGATCATGAAATGGAGGGGGGACGGGGTTTGGTATGGAATAGTAGTTTTGGGAGTACAATATTCTGCACTACATTCGACAGAAATAAGATTTCTTTTAGATTTTAACTCAATTCCAGTTCTATCAGTTCTATATATACTGCACTTTCTGACAACATTGGTGGCTATCTTTGGGCAAATAAATTATTGAGGGTATGTAGAGTAAAGTTACAGTAACAATATCCATCTATTTCATGTTAGCTAATGATCCAAGATCCCATTACCTTTACAGCTCATTTCAGTACAAATTAAGATTATATGTATGCCATATGAATTGTTATGAAGTGTTGTATTTTTTGTGTCATGAACTTGTGGACTTAAATTTGTATAATCCCATCACATAAGTAACAGGAAATGTAATAATTTCTATACAATAAATGATGTAGACTCGTCATAAAAACAGATGTCTGTATAAAATATTGCAGTGTAAAGAACATAGATCTCAATTATTCCTGTAAAATGGAATGCGAATTTATATTTCATTATGTCACACAAGTTTCTCTACGTGTTATTAAGTGTGTATAATACACGGAATTACGGTTGTGTTAACGAGTTGAAGGAATTTTTCTCCCTTTCTGCTGAATTACTGGAATAGTATTGGAATGTATTTTGAGTGTGATGTGGAGATTCATATGTATAGTTTTCGGAGGCACCGGTAGAGGCGCAGTTTGACAATGGCTGAACTGCGTCGCATCAATGGACGGCAGCACAGGTTGCTACGATTGCTCAAAGTAGCACTTACTAGCTTATACTAAGATCCACGTTCGTTATGTGGCAGGATTTGGTGAAAGGGTGGGGGAAGTCTGAAAAATATCACCGATTCGCTGTTTGATTCAGTATGGTTCCTGTGTGGCATGAAGTTGTTCTTATTGTAATAATTTTAGTTTATTCTGCGGTGCAAGGCGACAGTGCCAACGAAAATATTGTTGCTGCTCGAGTTGAAGTAAGTGTGGTATCAGCTTAAAGGTAGCAAGTGTTTAGTATTGGTGTATGTATTTATACCGCTAAATTGTGTCGATCGAAATGATAATGCACTTGTATGTGTACTGGCATTCGGAGCAAATTCTTTGAAATATAATTTGTCCTTATACGCAAGAAAGTCAGATTGTTACTACGTTCTACGCTTTCTGATAATGTTATTTAATGGGGTGCAAAAATTTCGTCATTGTGACGAATAACGAAATTTAGAGGAACTGGAACTATGCTGTTAAAGGAGCTGTGGTAATATTCTCGTACTTCTTATCGATTATTTGTTGATGACATATTAATAGTGAAATTGCTTTGTAAATTTTTAGCCTTACATTGTTAGGGAAGTAGTATAGGATCACTTGCAGGAATGTTGAAAATTCTACACCAGTGTCTTAGTCCTACGCAGGATATCGAACCCAGTAACCTCATGGAGCTGATTCCTTCTTGAGAAGGTAACAGGTCCTGAGCTAGACAAGAAATTCCCCTCATTTTATGGAGCCCAGAGGTTTATTACTGCATTTAGAAGAGCCCACCACCTGTCCCGATCCTGAGCCTACAGGACATATGGAATATGAATAAACTGTAATATGTTTTGCAAGAAATTCACAAATGTTGCCGAAAGGATGGTTATTTTAACTAATGTGATTGCCATAAAATATACTTTTATTTTGTTTGTTTTCATGCCCATAAAAAACTTACTCTCTTACCCATGGGAGTGTAGTTACGAATCACATTTAAGGAACGGAGTGAACCTCCTTTCACATATATAATATTTAATACCACCTGTGGAACTTTTAGAGTTAAGAGCATTGCACTGAGGGAGTTCCACTGTTATTCCATTGTTACTGGTGTCATATTGCACTTACATTTGCTTGTTTGCATGAGGATTTCCAGTTGCTGTCAGAGGATAATCAAATAATTTATTATGCATTCCAGAGTTGTAGAGGATGTCGTTTGAATCGTCTACCAGAAATCAAGAAGTTCATTTTTGAAGATGTTCCTTTGTTGTATCCTTAATGTGATAACTGTGAAGACTACCACTGCCCCCATAAGTTGAAATGGCACAAATAACTAAGAAGAACGCAAGAGCACCAACCATAAGAGTTATCCCTGGTGATTACACAGGTATTCCATTACCATTAAGGCGAAGATTGTCTCGTAGGTTAATATTAGGTGGAAATGATGTAACACCAAAACCTCTTGTCCATGAGACACAATTACCTGAGGATGTACAAGAAGCACTACAAACACCCCCTACAGCACCTCATATTTCAGAAGTTACTGGAACAACTTCAAGTTTGCATTTAACAAAAAGTACGCCTCTTGAGTTCACATCAGTACAGGAACCTTTTACAGAGTCAGAAATGAAGAATTTTGTTGTCTGTGATGAAAGTGCCATAAGTGGAGAGTCTGCTGAAATTCCGGCACTCCCCTCAAATCTGTGTCATCTCTTGCAACCTCAGCAACCTGAAGTCCCTGAATATCCACCTCCATGTTCTAACATTGTCATCACTCTGAGTGAAACAGCTACTATTTCACTCTTGAATCTGCCACCTTTGAATGTTGATGTGAAAACAGAAGAAGGCAAAGAGGTAGAATCTGATAATGAATATTATGAATATGTCACAATTGGGGAAAGCTGCCATAGGAATACTAAAATGATTGAAGTTCAAACTGAATACAGTGTGAGGAAAACAAGATCTACATTGACACATACTGTTTGGGTAAAAGATAGCTCATCTAGTGCTAATGCATGGGATCTGCATCATTGTTACAAGAAAATGGACAGTGTTTGAATCAGTTGACACTATTGTTTTATTGAGTGCGTAGTATTGTTACAATAGTAATATTAATAATAATAATTATTATTATAATAGTAATTAAAATGTGGATTTGGTTATATGGATGGCTTATAGTGTCACATAATTCTTATAAGTGTGTGTTGTGTCAGACAATTAGTAATTGTTCTTAACTTTAGCACAGTGAAAATGTAGAATTCAAGCATATTCAAGGTGCCTCCCCAGAGCTTGTGGTGCTAGACATGCATGATAAGGTAAGCTACAAATAATAACTCACTAGAGACAAAAAGGTTGTATTGTTGCGTATAAATAATTCTTAATCATTGAACTCATTAATTACTTCATGGTAAATGTTGCTTTGTTTGCATGTTACAAGGAACTGGAACGCATTGATCTGGCACCATTGTCTCGCCAGGACTGTAATGACCTCCTACTTAAGAGAGGATTCCACAGAAAGAAGGGAGACAGTGAGGTGCATCCTAACTTGCAGCATGAAGAATTTTGATAGGCATTGTCAGTTTGTAGGAATATATTCTGTGTTGTTTGATTCTTACATTATTAACATGGGGTTGTTTTTGGTTCATCACATTCCTTGTTCAACAACTCATGATTCATTCCACACACACAGTGCTGCCATGATTCAGCAGTCATCTTGGCAGTGATGGGGTGCATGTAAAAAAATGTGATTTTCTTGTTATTTTGAAGTCCTGAAGAAAATATATGTTTAGATAACTAAGTGTTGTGACATTTCATTCTTAAGCTGTTACATGTATTGAAAGTACTATTATAATACACACAAAGTACAAAAAAATTAGGTAGTAGTGCTAAAGCAACACTCTTCCACCACAACAACGGCCCTCACAATCTTCTCACAAACACTGTCATATGTTTGTGCATAAAGCATTGTCATAGAACCCAGGGTTTGGGTTAGAATGTGTTTAATTGACCTATGAATGGCTCTCAAATAGAGAGCAAGTTCTAAGTATTAAACTTTTGAGCTCTTTTGAGTGACAGACTTGTATGGGGCATTAGAAGTTTATTAAATGTACATGTCCACATATAATCAGTTTTGAACACTGATCACATATTGTAGAAAAATGACACATTCATGAAATTCAAGTTTCATTGTTAGTACACGTCATGTATCGACTTCTCTATAAATGTAATTGTGTCTTTGCTTAGAAAACTAGACAGTACTAAACTGCGCACGGTAGCATGGCATCAGGGGACACTTGGTACATAGGTTCCACATTGCATATCCATCTTCTTCTTTGGAACAAAGCTGTGCTGCATACACAATCCAGAAGTCACATAGAAGTGTACGCTATTTACAGTACATAAGAATGAACTGTTTCATGTACTTGATTGAAATAAAATATTTTCCTGTCTGAAAGGTATAATTTTTACTGTTTGTAAGTACCCACAGATGAGCCAGGGTAGAGTAGTTGGTATAGTGAGTAGGGTACAGGCTGGATGATCAAGGAATGGAGGTTTGATACCTGGCAGTTAACGAGAGAAGTTTTTCTTGTCTCCGAAATGTTAACAATGGTGCTCAGGCCCACCCAGCCTCTTATTCAGTGGGTACCAGGTGCTCTGTCCCTGCAGATGAAGGGGCCAGGGTGTGAACCTGACCACTGATCTGCAGATAGTATCACTCACCCATTTGCCATCATTGTGTGCAAAGGGACGACTAGCTTTATAAGTATCCACATGGTATGCCTCTGAATACAGTTGTATGTTATCTTTGCATATGGTATTTCCCATAGAAGATTATAACATTTAAGAGCAGTGCTTATTGACCGAGGTACACAATACTAGTATATTATATATGTACCAAGTTCTGTTAATTCTGGAATGTGTAAGAAGAAACTGATTATTAAAAACCTATCATCAGCAGCCAAGCAAAATACAGGGAGTTATTTTCTGTCACAGGACTGAGCAGCAACAGTGTGTGCTCTATGGCAGGCAGTCTGGTTATGAAAAGTACTCTGTGTATTACCAAAATTTATATGGCAGTTTCATTGTGAAGTATTATTTCTTTGATCTCCCGTACACACGTATGGCCTGTGGTAACATTTCTTTATTCAGCAGATTCTGTGTATGTAGAGGCATGTTAAATACTGAATGTGTAATATTAATCTCTGATCTGTAAAAACCAAGAACTGTGCCTTAAATGGGATGTACACTTTTCCTGAAGGAATGGGCTGACGTAACATACGAGTATTACCGGCCTCACTAGCATACCAGCAGACAAGCCATCACAGATACCACTGATCCATATTTTATTGCTTATACAAGTTGTTGTGTAGATGTAAGTTAATATCAAGAGCAAGATTGCTATGATGCATCATAACAGTACATGCTGCACATTTTATCAAAATCTACAACCTTAGTTTGCTTTTAGTGTATTTGGTGCAGGACATCAAATGTATTTTGGGTTTTTTACAGCAAATATGGATAAGTGAATGTTACTGAACTTTTGTTACTGACATTAAAACACTGTTTTATAATTCTTAACTTTCAATAGAGAGTGGTGATCATCGAGTTTTAGGCTAAAATATTTGCATTGGAATGGTACGAGCCAGTTAAAGCCTACTGCCAATTCGTGAGGTAAGTTGTTAAAATTTACAAAAACATTTTTCTCCTCTCATCTTGGTTTTTGAACTTTCAGGTAGCTACTCCATTGAAGCACTGTTTAATGTGGTGATGTAACACTGTCATTCTGTAACTCACTGCCTATACAATATACATTTTACTATAATTCCATCCAGAATGAGCCACGTGGGGCATTTCTGGTGTCACAAAGTCATGTAAAATATTATTAGAACAATATGATGTGAGTTCTCTTTTATATAAAACAAATATATTTTTGTTTTATTTTGAGATGAAAACCATGTTGTTACTGTATCATCAGTGTGTTTGTGTGATTAGGAAGAAATTATTACTCATGATATATAAACATTTAATCAGGGGTGCACAAATTCCAGGTGCCATGTCACTGTGGCAACCAGATTTTTTGTGGTGGCACCTAATATCTGCGGGTCCTCTGTATGAAACTTGCTTCATGTCACTGTTCTGGTTCCTAGAATTCTGAGCTGGCTTCCAGATTTTTGGAAAATTTGTGCACTCCTGCATTACATAATTGGTTATAATATCCTATATTTTCTGTTGCTGTCAAAGTGCAGTATAAAAGGATACTTGTTTAGATGCTGAAATAGCAAATGGGACTTGCTGCTAGAGACTATAAAGATGTGAACAGTGATTCACTTTTTCTGGGAGGTAAAAATGGATATTATACTTGATTTCGTTGCAGAAATTTTTAACTTTTCAATCAGTTGTTCAGACTTGCACTACATGCACGGTTTAATTAGAAAATAGGTTCCACAATTCTTCAACCTTTTTATCTATACTACAGGTGAATGGCATTTTCAGTGTGTGTAATGATGGTGATCCAACACAATGTTGAACTTCTGAAGTAGCATTCCCATTTGCTCTGTGTAATATTGTGTGAAAAATGCTTAGCCATCAATTGTGCTTTGATAATTCATGAGAAACTACTGTATTCCATGCTGCTGCTTTCATTCTTTTAGTTTGCTTTTAAATACAAACTATTACATAGTTAACAAGATCATTGTCTAGTCAACACATATTAGAAGAGAACCCTGCACAGTGTGATTTGATTAAGGTTTAGTTCATGATTATATATGGAAAGCAAACCCAAATGCTCCTCCATGAAAGCTACAAGCTGTGATACAACCATATACAGTAACATACATTAAACCTCAGTATTACTGTATCTTAATCTCATCTCTGAACTCATTGTGTAGCAAAACAATAATTTTTATTTATCCTAGCCTGAAACTTTTATTGCTCACTAATCGTTTTACTGTTACCATATTTCTTCATGTGTAATGCCTATTATACCTTGTAAAGCTTCAATATTTTGTGACTTAGACATGAAAATATGTGGTCACTGTTTGGAAATTCATGAGTGCATGCTGTGCTGTTCTGCTGCTCTGTCAAAACTAGTAATGTGTGACTCTGCAGCAATGTCTTCTGTAATTGCAATGTAGCGTGTTTAGAAATAAATATGCACTTACTACTGTTCTTCACTCTGTTGGTTGAAGGCAAAATTCTAGTAATATACCATACATTATATTTACTTACTGCTAACAACAGGAACAAGAATGCAGCGGGTTTGGACTCATTATATGTAAAGTCAGTTTTTTATGTATGATTTGCATAGGTTTCCTCAGTTCAACATATTTTTCAGATTACATAAAATAGTATGTTGTTTCTTCATATTATATTATCGTATGGAATCACATAATCCAACCAACATTATGTGAAAATAAACTCACTGCATAATATTGCACTGATCCAGTATTTTCCTGGAAGACTAGCTTCCTATTTGACAATATTTTGTTATACAAAACATAAGCTGTGTAACATACAGCTTTGTTACACACCATGTCAAGTTGGTCCCCTGCAAAGTACAGATACAGGTGGCTTCCTTCTGGAGTCTATTTTGCAGTTCCAGTTTTCAGGCATATTGATCCACAGTACAGCCTAGCTTACATAAGGCTTTTTTAGGTGGGCCTTGCATGTATCCCATAAACTCTTTCACATATTATGTTGAACTTTAATATGGAAGACTTCCAGTGAGTTGACAGGTTATTTCATGTTTCATACACATTGATTCAAAAGAAAGTCTAAGTTTCCACAGGGCCATAAATGAACTTCTCCAGGCAGTCCATAAACCTTAAACCTCCCAGGTTTTGTTTAGATTTGTTGTGGGAGACTCACTAATTTGAATTTAATTTCTTTTTCTAAGGAAGCATAATAAACTTAAAATGAATTCTGTATACTACAGTACGTTTTGTAGTAGGCCCTGTCCAGTCTTGCTGATAGGAAAGACAAACTCCAAATCTGGAGGAGAAAAATACTTTTTTTTAAAGTAGCTGAGTTGCTGCAAGTTTTTAACATATATGTTAGGTTAGCAAGAACTCTGCCCTGCGCAGTTAGTTGTAGGAAGGATTCCAAATGTTGGTCTGTTCTTAATTTCTTGGTGGCTAATTTTGATATATTACTGTCATTCCTAAGTATAAAAACTTTATCGCAGTTCTGAAGGATCTCATCCAGTATATTGACAACATTGACATAATCCATAAGCCAGTAATGTCACATTCACTTCTAATTCTCAGTGGTCATATTGGACCTTCTTAATGGCATGGCAAAGAATGTTGAAAGGCATCTCCTTGTTGCAGAATTGTCGGAATGGGAAAGTCACCTGACGTATTATGTCAGACTTTTACTACGGGTTCATTTAAAACACTTGCCTAACCAGTTTAATGGTCCTGCCAGTTTTATTGAGAATATTTTACAGTACTACTCTCCTTACCGAATCCTACTGAAACATCAAAAAATTTCTGCCAGACTACACAGTGTTACATTTCAGAAGATAATGCCCATACTCATCACCATGAGAGCCACTAATTTTGTATAAAAGTAACTGTAATTGTTGTTTATGATGACTTTATATCAGTTGCTGGTGCATGTAATTTGTTGAACTGTGTAGATTATTGTGGTAAAGTGCAAATGTTTGAGCAGTCATGCCCATTCCAAGTTACTATCTTAACATTGTGCTGGAAAGACCGAGGAAACCATAAAAATAAAATTTGCCAGAGTTTCAGTTCAGATGCATAATCAGGACATTCTGCAGAGAAGTCTGATATATAAATATATTACCACTTGCCCTGACCAGTTACTGTTTAAATACTTTTATCTATGTTCCTTAAATTTTTAGTGGCAACTACCTTTCAATCACATTCACTTTAATCTGCAACTGCACATGTTTATCACAGAGGCTGTGGCTGTATGTGATAATTGTAGAATAAAGGTATGGCATGTAAAAGAGCCAAGATTAGAGCATTGAAGGTCAATAATTATTGTATATGACAAACAAAAGGTATATCTACTTAGCAAAATAAATCAGAAGGGTGTAAGATACACATACAAATCTTTATTTAGAAAGATGAATTGTCTACATACATTGTTCTTAACTTGTTCATGTTAAAGACTATGATTCTCTTCATATACCCCTTACACCAGAATTACAAAATTGTTTCAAACATGAAATTGCAAAGACTCAATATAATACAGAAATTCACTACATATTTACCATCTTACTGTTTATGCCTATTCTTAAATCAAATTATAGTTATGTACAAACCAAAATTCTGTACAAATTATGTAATCCTATTAAAGCAGTCCCATTACAGGCCTGGACAGGCCCAGAGGGTTCCAGGAAGTTAAGGTTCCCAGATTTCGTGTCAACAGCATAGAATGGTGGTAGGTTGTCAGCCTTATGCACCAGCCGCCTTTACCCCCAGGAAATACTCCTGGTACTTATTTCTGTTAGAGGCTGAGTTGACCCCAGGGCCTATTACTGGTTACATATTCCAATCTCATTCCTGCTTCACCACACACACACATCCCAAAGCATTAATGTCTTAAAGAACACAATGAAAATCAGCAGTTGGGAATGTTGAAAACTGAACAACCATTCAGTTGGAAATGAAGTTATGTTACTATAATCCTAAAGAAAGTTTACATAGAATTCAGCACTTCATATAAAGGAAAAATATAAATGTCTGAAACATGTTCTCATGTCTTAAAATCAGCGAGAGATGCTCCAACTTGTACTATGATGGCATGGGTTTCAAAACTCTTGGACACTTTCTGTACTCAACCTCAAGATTTATCATTTTATAACAGTATGGTAATATATTAATAAACCAAACAATTAACAGTATAATTATACAGAAAAGCGGATCCTTGTCCCTCGGTAGGACAGGTGACAAATTATTACTGGATGACCTGGTTTTGGAGCCTTATAATTTATAATATGATGTAGTTTAACTACCCTGAAGTGGGTGGCTTTGTTTGAAATTTTTTTAGAACACCCTGTAGGCTATTTAATAAGCCACAGTGCGTTTAAAAACTCATCATCATTTTATGCAATTAATGAAGAAGAATCCCATAGCTACCAATTCCAAGTTCCAGTTGAGTATGTTCTTCAGTGAGTGAATGCCCTAGTCACCAGGATTTTTTTTTATATTCTAATGAAAGTAACCATAATGAAGATTATGGTAACGGATAAAACATCTGGAAATTATTTCCAACACAGAGGATAACACACATTATATGTCCTCTAGGATCCATATTATTTTTACATATTCATGAGGACGTATTGGTATTATTAAGCTTCGTTACAATAACAGGAATACCAGATATGGAAGAATGTCTTGTAAAACACATGTATTCATAAAAATAATATTGTGACCCATAAAGTTCCTCTAACTTTAATACATTCACATATTAAAGAAGCAGACGAAAATTAATAGATGTTAACATTTACTTCATAAAAGCTCAAAACTGAATTCAGTATTCCAACAGGGGTGTTTTGAGAAAGTATATCAAAATATATTCTGAAATTGAAAATTTGGGTACCATATAAATACTGTATTAAATTCTAATGAAATGTGAATGGATGCCTTTTGAGATACCATAGATTATTTATGTTACACTTTTCATAAATCCACAATCTGACATTAATTTTACATCCCTCTCAAATTTCTCAGAGATTGCCCCTGATAGGCACAAATGCAACTTTCAAATTTTAAATCGTATGAAGTTATATTTCAGTTACGTTATATCAAAGTATAAATGATGATTACCCCATTCTTATGTTTTATGTCACTCTTCAATTCATCAAATGAAATTTTCTTACTAAAAAAATTCCAATGCTTGAGATGTACTTTTATAATTTACAGCAGTTGACAGATATTTAAAGATCTGAGACTTAGTTTTCTTAAAATTACATCAGATCAGTACTATGCCATCAAGAGCCAACAAAAGAAAAGGATGGCCACCCACAGAAACACTTTTGACAGAAACTGTTCTTCCTCATACTGAGGGGTTCCACGGGGAGCTGTGGAGTGAAATACAATAAATGAGTTCACCATATTTTGACGTGATCTCATAAAACAAATGTAAAGACAGTTAAACAAATTTTTGTACCTGCACTAGGCCTAGGTTCTCCAAAATTGAAGGTAGATGTGAAGAATCCAAATGGGAAGGCACCAATTCCAAATGACATGTGGAAACCACCATCCCCAAATCCAAAGCCAGGAAAGCCCTACAAAAATGAAAAGTCTGATAGCAAAACAATGTCACCAGCATTAATAAAGGTATCACTATGTGCATGTGGGCTAAATTCATAGCTGACCCTGCTTCTAAGGCAGGAATATAATCATAACTATACATAACATACAGCGCATACAAGTACAGTTCAAAAATTCAAAATATTAAGTTAAATATTTTTTTTTTATTTTCATGTTTTTACCATGCAATAATTCACTTTTATTTAAATATAACCAACTAATTGCACAAATGTATGATTCTAAAATCTTATTTACACATTAAAACCACGTCACTTGGTTAAAATACTTCTTACAACTCCTACATGTTTCAGTCAAGACCAACTTCAGGGAGTTTTGTTTTGCCTTATTTTGAAGTTGCCAGTGCTTCTATGCTGCAGCAGCATGTGTGTGGCTGTTTATGTTGTACGTACTACATAAACAGCCACACACATGCTGCTGCAGTACCATACATAGTAAGCATAGAAGCACTGGCAACTTCAAAATAAGGGAAAACAAAACTCCCTGAAGATGGTCTTGACAGACTGAAACATGTAGGAGTTGTAAGAAGTATTTTAACCAAGTGACGTGGTTTTAATGTGTAAATAAGATTTTAGAATCATACATTTGTGCAATTAGTTGGTTACATTTAAATAAAATTAAGTTAAATGTTCACTTTATTCTTAATATTTGTGTGTGTATATATATATATCTATATATATACTGAATGGTTTGCAAAGACAGATGAATGAGAGACTGATCAGCAATGAACATGCTTTTAAAATTGCAGGTTATTTCATCATAACCTGATGAGTTTTTGATTTGAGGAAGTTTTATCCCAGGTTCCCAGGTCCAGGGTATGAATGTTTTAAAAATGTATCTGCAACTTCTCGCCCCACTTGGTGTATGATTCAAATGTTAGAAATCTTTGGGGGGGGGGAATATTAAATCATCAAAAACTTTACTTTTTCCGTGTTTATAAAGGAGATGGCTTCTTGTCTAGTGAATGCACTTTTCTCATCTTTTTACTCCTGTTTTTGTTTTCTTATCATGATGCTTTCTTGGAGATCCTTTTATGGATTTATTCAGAACCTTAAAAATATTTACTGTAAAATGCTTCTGTTTCTTGATCATTACTGTTCCTACTGTATTTATGCAGACTCCTCTCATGTTTGCAAAATATTTTACATCCTTTTATTGAATTTCACCCAGACTGGACATTAAATGTAGACTGTACAGACAGAAATTCATTTATGCCCCTAGGTACAGCATGGTTTTAACTATGCTGCTTTTCATGAGAAAGTTACTCACTAAATTGTTGTGGACATCTTCTCTATCAAGTTTTAGCCAAACTGGACAAAAAAATGTAGAAAATATGAATAAAATTTCATTCACACCCTTGGGTAACATTTGGCTTTCAGGGCACTGATTTTCACATAACTCATAACTGGCCACTGACAGTACATGGAAATCTTCTGCACCAGATTTCACCCTTATGGGCCATAAAATGCGGAAGGTAGTGGTAGAAATTCCTTTGTACCCCAATGTGAAGTGTGACCACTGAGCCAGTTTTCTTGAAACTGTGCTCATTCATTTTTTTGCAAGAAACTGGTACACTGAATTTCATGAAAATCTGACAAATGGTATGGCTGATCACAGACAGACAAGACAGGCCTGGTCTCCACGTAGGGCATTTTCCCTTTACTTTGAGAAAGGCCAAAAAATTAATAACAAAAACTGGGAACAAAAATGAACAATCATTAAGATGCAATGACGTGATCAGGTGTCCACAGTCCCTTATTGATTATGGTAGATTCAACAACCAAGTCATGAAGTATAATTGTAAAGCCTTTGAAATGTAGTGTATGGGAACTTTTGTTTGAAAATGCAGATAATGGATGCCTGATGTGGGAAAAATTTTTACATGAGAACTTTTATGTCAGGAAATTTAAAATATTCTTATGAGAATTTTGGTGGGACCTCAAAACGATTCAATCATCAGGAGACAAGCAGTTACAACATAAGCAATGAAACATCATAAATAACAGGAGTACTGTTACCTACGATATGATATGTAGAGTCCAGGAGAAATTTCCTGATGTTTTGAAGGAAGATACTGCCTCCATATTCACATTATAAGAGTGAGCCACACAGGTCAGGTTAAGGTGTGACCTGAGATTGCAGACACCAGGCATAAGCAGCATCCCTTGCAAGTGTGGTCAGGTGTACAATGGAAAGACTGGCAGTTCCAGTGGGACCCAGGTGAAGAGGCATCACCAAAATATTTGTTTCTGTCACCCATGTACATCAGCCATGGTGAATGTAGCATAAACCTTAGGCATCACATTGAATATCAGCATTCCCCCCACTTAAGTCATGTGCGTGTGTGGACTGCACCATCCGATGGGTGATAAAGGCTTGCCTCATGGAATAAATGTAGACCACCTTCCTCTAAGGATATGCTACGACTGGTTCCTGACACCACCCGCCCTCCCAGCAGCCTTGCTGAGGGCTTATCTTACTTTTCTCTTCTCCCCTGATTACTTCTCATCTCCCTTCTGTATTCCTAACTGTGCTGAACTGTATCCAGTTAACTTTTGGAATTTGCTGAGGTTCTCAGTAAAGTACTTCCCATTTATATCACCCAACAACCGTAGTTGTTACTTCTCCTTCTAATAACTTTTTCATACCTCCTTTCCTTAATTCCTAGCCCTTCTCCAGCAGTCCATCCTCTGTTGCTCTTTTTGTCCCCCCTGTATATTGTTACTCTAATCATTCCCATTCAAAAATCTTTTTTTATCAGCCTGTTTAACTCAATTTCTATCCATGCTCCACTGATCTTCCTCTGCTGTTTCCACTTTTAATTTTGACATTAATTCCTCCATCCCCATCTACAAATCATTTTCCCTTACCTTCTCACACAATTCCTAACCATAGTCCATCTCTTTGTTCCACCTACCATTTCCTCTTTTATCCCTCAGAAGTTTGTCGTTTTGTCCTCATCCCAGGATCTCAAAAAATCTTTCTCTTGCTGGTCTTTCTCATACTGGCTTACACCTTTGTACGCCATCATTCTCTTGAGTTTCCTTTAGCAGGCTCCCACTAGATCGATTCCCAGTTTTCCAGCTGAGGCTTTTACACAGCATCTTCTCCATTTGTTTTTGTCCCACCTCTTCCTGGTTCATCCGCCTCCCACTGGCAAGCTCCCACACATGTATATTCCTTCTGTCCCTATATCTCAACCTCGCCTGCATGGCTTTCTGTTCCACCCTGAATATGGGGGCAGTATGTTTCTCCAAAACATCAGTTAATTTCTACAAGACTATATGGTGTCACACATTTGAGGTTCTCACATTAGTGTCTTCCCAAACACTAATGTGAGAACCTCAAATCTTGCTTAATACATGAGCATACTTACCCCATTATTTTCAGGCTCAGAACGTTGCCCTGGTGGCCGAGGAGGCACTTTATTCCTGAAAGGGGAAAGAATAATTTCATGGTAGACAATTGTTTATATGGTGTACAGTGGCTTATATAACTATTCCCTGCAGACTACAGCCATTTATAATAGGTCATTACAAGTTGAATATATATGATTTACAGTAGAACAGATAAAAAAAATTGTGCCCACCAGTGGTACATTTCTTTAATATGAGGGAAGTCATACTAAAACCTTGAAAGTGTGAAAAAGTGACCATACTGTGAGAAGCTGTAGGTGCAGCAAGTAATAAGCAATGGCTAGAAACATGTAATGTGTATGACAGAACTGGCACTATTCTGAAGAATGACACAGTTGCACAAAAACCTATCTGCCTGCACTAATTTTCCATTTGACTGGTCCATGTATATTCCAGTCACAGCTGCATCAACTGAGACTATATGCATGAAATTATGAAAGATACGTTTATTTTGGTTATTTCTTTAAAATCAGTGTACACACTGCATAATGAAAAAATGGAAAAACTTCGGTTTCCAGATTTATGACACACACCCGGCCAAATGTAAATATTTCATTAATTCAATAGTGAACTGGATTAACCTAGGATCTTCCTGTTTGGTGCTCCCTCTCCCGTACAGAGGAACAACCTTTTCCTTGCTGATGGCTGCTTTACAGACTGGGCATACCTGCCGGTTTGGACGTGTCTCTAACCACTGATGCAAACACGGCCAACTGCAAATATTAAGTCAAATAAGGCACTGGATAACAAAATTGTGAAAAGAAGTACACCTGTATTCTTGTTTCTTAATACTTTCTCTGGTTATGTTATATTCTGCTATTGCAGAACCCACGAGTTCAACATTACTAATTAGATTTTTCAACTTCATGCTTAAACTAGAAGACTAAACACTGTCAGTATCCACAACTGCTTATTCAATGTACTGACAGCTTTCTTTCTAATCTGTGATTCTCTCTCATACAAATTTCTCTCCTTCACATTACCTTTAGCATGAACGTCGTGTGAACAAGCCCTGAATTTTAATGGATTTGAATTCTAAATTCAAAATCCAGCCTCCTTAAACACAAAGTAAAAGGCATCCAAATCTAAACAGCAGAAATGTTTCATTATGTAGGAGGGGGTACTCATAAGTCCTTAGCCTGACCAGGAAGGAAACAAGCTACAGCGACCAAACTCGGGATTTATTCAGCATACTCCCCATGAAGATCAATACACTTCTTCATCCATTGCCCTAACTTTTGCAAGCAACTCAAAAACGAGGGTCAATACACTTCTTCATCCATTGCCCTAACTTTTGCAAGCAACTCAAAAAAAATTCTGAAGGCTGTCCGTCCAACCAGGTCTCCGCAGCAGCAGTGACATCTGCGTCAGACGAAAAATGATGACCCTTCAATTGTTTTTTCAGTCCAGGGAACAGATAGTAGTCTGATGGGGCCAGATCCGGAGAATAAGGTGGGTGATCAAGACATTGGAAGCCCAGGTAGGCCAGTTTCTTCTGGGTTGCAAGTGCCCAGTGAGTCGGGGCATTGTCAGGCAAGAACAAGACCCCCTTGGTGACCTTCCTATGGCCAGCATTTTTCTTTGAAAATGTCCTTCAATTGCACCAGCAGAGATGAGTAATACTCCGCACTGATAGTTTGGCCCTTTGGAAGATGATCAATATGGAGGATGCCATCTTGATCCGAAACAATAAGGCCAGAATTTTTCAGTGGATTTTTGCACTTGGAATTTTTGGGGGCGGGATGAGCCGCTATGCCACCACTCCACTGATTGTTGCTTTGTCTCTAGGTCATAGTGATATAACCAGGTTTCCTCCTTGGTCACCAATCGTGACAGGAAATCATTTGGATCGCACTGAAAAAATTCCAAAATTTGCTCAGACGATTGGCACCACTGACGTTTTTGATCTGTGTTCAAGCATTTCGGGACCCACTTCACAAAAAACTTCCACATGTTCAAATCTTCATGAATGATGGACCCAACCTGCTCACGTGAGATGTCCAGTTGCTCAGCTATTGATTTAGCTGAAATCCGGTGGTCTTCCAAGATTAGCTCGTGAATCTGATCAATAATCTGCAGGGTGGTCACTATTTTGGGTCGTCCAGGACGAGGCGCATCACAGGTGGAAAAAATCACCATGTTTAAACTGGGCCACCCAGTTTTTGATGGCATACGTTGGTGCATGTTCCCCTAATGTGTCTGTCAGAATGGCGTGAACTTCCTTCAGTGCCTTGCTTTGCAGAAAAAAAAAAAACTTGATAGTTTGCATCTTCATGTTGTTGAAAGTGCGCGCATCGCCTGACATTCTTCCTTTAAGCCTCTGTAACAAGAAAAGACTTGCAATTTGGCACATGAACAGACCCCTCTTTCCAACGACACTATCAATTCCATCCTACGACACCAGGAAGTAGGTCGGGCTAAGGACTTATCAGCACCCCCTTGTATTAAAAAAAAACTTCATAGTCATATTCCTGTGATGGTGTATTCCAGTCACGTTTGCCAACGGAAGAGTGTACTATTAAAATTTGAAGCCCCATGATAACCACTTTACATATTCAAAACTGAGACTGATGGGTTTTAAAAGAAAACATTTATTTAAACTCTGTCAATATCACAAATAGTAGAAGATTCCAGTGTTCTGGAATTTTATGCTGTATTTTTTAGTACATAGTTATCAGTGTTTTGAAGGCACTACCAAACATCACAGTTTACAACCAATATGGTAACATCCCAGAAGACATGAATCTTAATCAACACCAATGTGAGAACTTCAAATCTCGCATAACAAATGACAGTTCTGTCCATATTGCTTTGGCAATCAATGATCCCTTTCCATATGTTTACAATAATGTATGTAACCTTGTTTGAACACACCCCATACTGGGAAAGATCTACCATTTCTAAATATATCTTGTACCTTACCCATCTTCACATACAAGCAGAAACTTGTCTGTTTACTGTCTGAATCTTCACTACCTTCAATGCAAAAAAGACTGCAATGCCAAGGGTTATCATCGCAAGACCCTTTGAAACCTTACATTTTTCATTATAAGTACAGCAAAATTCCATTAATCTGACTTGCACTGGACCAGAGAGGTGCCAGACCATTGGATATTCCAGATTATCAGGTAACCTCTGTAATTACCTAAGTTCGTACAGGTAATTTTTGTTACTGCTCCTATATTTGGGCTGCACAACAAGTCAGAGGAGTATTCCATTTGGACATATTCTTCATAGCAGAAGAAGTTGATGGAATAAGATTTAAGGGGTCAGGAAATACCATAAGAGTTGACATAGACACACTTGGAGGCCTTTTTGAACACGTCCCTGAGATTTGCCTGTTTAATTGATAAAGCTTTTTTCTGGCAAACAGTAAAACTTCCAGTCTTGGGACTACTCTATTCAAGTGTCAGATTGTCAGAATTTCCAAGTTAAAAGACGTCAGATTACAAGAATTTTGCTGCATAACTGTTTTCATATCTAACTTCATCTTCTCTGTCATATTAAACACAACAAAAACAAATATAGCCACAATGAAAGTTTACAAACTATTATCATCAACAACTTCATGCCTTGTACCACAATACTAATAAACACCACTAATCACATAGAAAATGGCAAATGTTATTCCTGGCAGTACACAGTTTCATTGCTGAACTACATCCTGCATGTTACAGAAATTAATACAGTACTAATCAGAAAGCTCCAGCAGATAAGCAAACATAATTTTGCATCAAAGAAAGGAAGTTAATTCCAGAAAGCTGTAAAAACAAACTTAAGAATGCCTATAGAGGTCTTGTTCAAGATACAGCTCATGGTTTTCTTTCATGTTGCATCTAGGTTCTGTTTCATATTTTTGGAAGGAAGGTAATGAAAATTGTAATATCTGTCCTTTTGCTTCATTAAGAAATAAGATGATGAAAAACCAACACATCTTTTACCTTTCCAAAAACTGCTATAACACATACTTCACAAGCAGCACCATGAAAGAGAAATTGATGTACTTCAGGGTTGATACATTAAATAAATGTTACAATTTTGTAAATATATGCCATTGGGAAGACAATCAAGTAGTACGAGCTGAATAACATTCTTTGTTCCAAACCTGGAAAAATATTTGTGATGGTACTGATAGGACATTACACCACCTTCACGGCCCAAATGCCAAATTCTTCGTAGATTTAAGCAAATGCAATGAGTTTCGCATGCTGTATAAGAAATTTCAGGTGTGTACTATACTGCACTGAAAAGCCACTACTAATTCCAGACTTTATGATATTTCACGTTCGCTTTTATTTAAATTAGGTCTATGAAATACTTAACTGTTACTGGTGTAGATGACATTCCACAATTAGTCACAAAAAAATGAAGAGTTAACATTACACCAGGAAGGTACAGCTATATCATGTGAGGTCAGTTTCCAGTGTACTATAAGGAAACGTTTTGCCTTCTCTGTTCTAAGTTACCTCACTTCTAACATACTGAATAGCTACCTATCCCTATGTATGCCTAAACCTGTTTCCTTAGAAGGTACATTGCTGTCCAAACATACCAAAATAAATGCCCACACATGCTGACCACTGCATCTCTTGCAGTATCTAGGCAGATATTGCATTCGAACATCCTTTCGTCTTTTTCCTTCTCTTCGCCATTATTGTTTTTGGAAGAGCCTGGTTCGCTGGCCGCAGCCATTCTTGCACTCAATTTCGTACAGCTGCAACCTCACTGCAAAAGTACACAATTAGTTTCATTCTTGCCTAACCTTCAAGACAGTACCACACCGATTTCGTATACTTTTACTTGCTGTGCACCATCCAGTTGAATATTTTTCGCTTATTCGTAAAGAAAGCGGTATACAATGCATTTGACATAACCACCGTTTTTATGTTAGACATCAGATTAAGTTCACCACATCACTTTCTGTCTGTATCCTTCCGACATAGCGTGTATGGGGAACGGGATTAATTTAAGACTGTTCATCTATGATATACTATTTAACAACACTCTTACCGATTTACTGATAACTCCAGAGTTTACCACATTTCAACACTACAATACGTACAAATCTGCAATTACATTCCTGCAACAAACTGTTCTTCCAGCTGATTACTAGACAAATTGGAAGCGGATAACAACTATAGTCAGTGTTATGTCAGTGAATGTAATAACGTAAATAAGAGTACAATTTTCTAAAACGATAACACTCATAAATTATATTAATATTAATATGTTTATAATAAAACACGTGTTTGTTGAATAGAACTTTATTTGGAAATATTTTTGATTTTTATTGTACACACAGAACGCGCCAGCATAAAAGTAAAATCTCCATGTTTGAAAGTCACACAAGGAAGAAAGTATCAGAAACGCATAATTCCTACCAAAAAGTGTAAATGTAAGTACCCAGTATGTAATATTTTTAGATTCTCATTGCGTTATTATAATTGTTAGGTTGTCATAATACATTATACGGTGTAAGATATTAATCCACCATCAGCAAGTTTTGAGAATTACAGCTATGTTAAAATGTTCACATTGTGTATTTTCCCTAGTACTATGTGTAGTCAGGAATAAAGAATTGTATAAATCAAATTCTACTATTCGTAGTACTAATACCAGACATAGCACTGATTTGCACCCTCCTATATCAAAATAAACTACATTTCGAGAGAGAGCATCTTGTTTCAGAATGAAGGTTTTTAATCATCTTCACACAACCTTAAGATTTTATCTAATGAAATGAAACAGTATAGAGTAGATATAAAACAGTTTATACACACAAACTCATTTTACTCACCAGATGAATATTTTAATTTGAATTGAACTAAAGATCTTGTTCCTTATATATTTTATAAATTTTTGTTGTATGACTTAATAATAATTTATAAATAAGAGCATTTTATATACTTCATATAATTTATCATATTTATAGTTAACAAGGCTAAACTTATTATTTTATTTTGTTATTTATCTAGACATATGCTTCTTATAAGCAAATATCCACATGAAATTGACTAATTCTATATCCTATGGATTATTGTAACCATATCAGAGTTGTGGAATGCGGGTGAATGAATAAATGAATAAAATACTGTGTTGTAAGTGTTGCAAGCTTCAGTAATTACACGTCTTGCACATTACAAAATAGAAATATCTCATTTAAATAATTTACTTGATTGGTGTATGTATGGGACTCCATAATTTGTGTTCGGTAATCCGTGTGTAAAAAAGCAATGCAGTGTGTCAATCACGAGTCACTCTAAGAGATTACGAATTACGTCTTCGCCCCTGCCCCCACTATGCTTGCGGATAAAAATGTAGTAAATCAGGAAACCAAATATTCTTCTCAAAAACGTAATTTCTTTTACATCGAAACCTAAATTAGTTAACGTAGCAGTATCTGAAAGAAACGGCGGCAGTTGGTAGAGATAGAATACCCACATCTCTATTTGACAACATGCATCTGACTTTTTAAATTTGTACATCCCTTTGTGTATCGTAATTATTAGATAAAATAAAATAAATTACACCGTTAACACAACTAAAACATTAGAATTCTGTAATGTAGCTACACGTTTAGACCTTGTGAAGTCATCATGAAGCCATCATTAGAACATTTAAAAACGTATAAAAATTTGAATATGCTATAAATGAGATCTCATTTTTATAAATTATTTTTCATATTTCCCAGTGAGTTTAAGGCGTCAGTCACAATGGGATTAAAACAAAATAACTATAGAAAGCAATAGGTCAGCGTGGCCTGTGGGGCAAACATGTCGCTCTGTTGTTGTTTTGCCTGTATCTGCCTGTCGAAGTATGGCAGCAAAATTCATTAAATTTTACTGTTTTGATTCAAAATTAAGGTGACAGTTCCGGATTTTCGAGGAGACTGTCCCCGAAATAACACTTTTGTCACTTTTTTTTTCATTTTCATATTTTATTCTCTCTTACTAATAATATTCTCAAGAATGGAGAATTTCTTGGTTCTTTTTAGGGACTTTCCCTACGAGATGGCTACAGTGCTGGGCGTGGAGCAATAAACAGTAAAGACGTAAACATAAGATATACAAAACAAGACTGTAAGGTGTGTATCATTTTAATTGTTACGTAAATGCTGTCTCCGTCGTTGAATAGGCCAAGGGGGGGGGGCATAGTCGTTAAATTCGAAAGTTTCTTCTGTTTCTACGCGAATACATACATCTACATTTGGCATATCATACACTATTTCATGTCCATCCAAATGCACGCGTCGGCAGTAAACAGCGATTAATTGGTATCAACTGTCACGGAAATAGTGCACAAAGGCACTATTCTGAATTTTGCTTTCCATAAAGCGAAAAAAATAACAGTTATATTCAAGGATACTCCCACCTTCTGCCTACTCGATCGACGCAGTCACACTGCAGAGCAGGGCTGCGAGAAGGGCAGATTGATCGAGAAAAACAACCAGTATTACGAGCATCTAAATGCAGGGAAGGGGCGATTTAGAGAAATAAATTCCACGAAAGCTCAAACATCTACTGTAATTAAGAAGACAGCAATGACTGTGGAGTCGACCAGGTGGGTCGTATAAGACACCAACAGCGATATGGATAAAACATCCAATTAAAGAGAGATGCAGTTTGTCAAGAAAGAAGTAGGTGATAATGCGGTTACAGGAGAAGAATATGTAGAAGACAGCAAAATGAGGGTCATCGCTGAGGCATTGTCAAACAAAGGCGTGAACTTACCGCGTCAAGAGCAGTTTGAGTCATTGGCAAAAAGTGAAGCATTCTTGGATGCTTGTGCGAGAATGGAACGGTTGTTAGCGAGCAATGTGTATCGAAATCAACAAAAAACATTTAGGGGACTGATGCAGCCGGATCCACTTCGTTTGGATGTGAAATTTAGGTATCGTGTGGATTTGTTGTTGTCGTTTACCAGTGACTATGTGCGTGGAAGGACTGTGGCAGGTATGTGTTGGAATCCGCTGAACGCTGATTTGTTAGCTGTCGGATATGGAAAATATTTTCATCAAGATCGTAAAAATGGTCTCGTATGCTGCTGGACTATAAAGAATCCCATTCAGCCTGAAAGGAAGTATAAATTCGACAATCCAGTAACGTCAGTTAACTTCTCCACATGTCATCCAAACCTTTTAGCTTGTGGCTTTTATAATGGTTCTGTCATAATCCTCGATATTTCATTTAAAACTAAGACTATTATTGCTGTAAGCAACCGAGACACGTCTCCATCCTACGAGCCAGTGTGGCAAATATTTTGGTTTCGAGTGGAAGATAATCAACAAACTGAAGAACAACTTATGACATGCTGTCAAGATGGCCGTATCTGCAGGTATCGCAGAGAAAAAAACCTTCATTGTTTTTCGGTTACGTTGGTAACTCGCGTGGAGGGAAAGGTGAAAGGTATTGATCAATCTCGGAAGTTCAGAGCTTATGATATCCCCGTCACCCGCCGCCCCGCTGCATTAGTTCTTACAAAACATCCAGTTGAAACACTCACGTATTTTATTGGAACGGACGAAGGCTGCATTCATAAATTTTCTATCGGTTTGCACCAACATACGGATATATTCGCAGCGCATGATGGCCCAGTGTATGCAATGCAATTTTCGCCTTTTTGTTCAAAAATATTTCTTACTTGTGGAGCTGATTGGTGCATCAGAATTTGGTCTGAGAGTGTTGGGCAGCCTCTCTTGACACTTAACTCTTCGGTGGAAGCTGTACAAGGAGCAGCTTGGAGTCCTGTCAATTCGACCATTATTGCTAGCATTAGTGGTAATAACATTCATTTCTGGGACATTAGGCGTAAGATTTGTGACCCGGCTTCTACAACGACCTCACCTACTGACTCGAGGAACTTGATGGTTCAATTTACGCCATCCGGATTGAACCTGGTGGTTGGCGATAGTGATGGAACTGTTCACTTATATGGGTTGCAAGACATGCCTTTCTCTCCCTTCTACCAAGAAATCGCTCTTGTCCAGTCGATAAAGAATGCTCTTATAACCCGTCCAGAATTACTGACGACGCTTAAGAAAATAGGGAAACCATTTTATTAAAGGTCCAGGATTTCGTCTATTTCAGTCCATTGCCTGCCCCTGTTTTGAAACCAAGTGTTCAATTAGTGTCCGCTATAAGAGTCATATTTATAAACTATAATTTCCTTTAGAATTGTATATTTTTCTTTGTTTTGCGAGGGCCTACTAAAGAATCCAGGAACTCTGTGGTACGTTGTACACATTTCGTTATTAGTACACCAAGCCATTTTTTTACGCCTTTATCTCTAACACCCCATGCCAAGTAACACTTCTCAATTTGTGCTGTCTAATTTTCGGTCGAACGCCCTTTGACTGGTTGCGTTCTATTACGCTAACATCTTATTTCTGAGAGGAATATCTTTTTCGACTTACGACCACTTTTTCAGGAACACAACTAGGGTGTAAAACAAGGACTGGTTACTCATATAAATTTACTTTATTTATGAGCCAGATATGGACACATACAGTCGTAGCGCCATACATATTCGCATTTGTAGATAGTATCATAGAAAGTTATTAGAAAGAAGGCTTTATAATTCTTGTTTCCCATGAAAACAAAACATATAGGAAATTTTCAGTGTGTCTTGACAAAGAATTAGCAATATAGTGCTATTTTAGGAAATTACTTGGGGTTATTTTTTCTACTGAAATGTATAATGTAGATAATTATGTTGCTCACATTAACACTTAGAATATTTATAATTTGAGCGATAGTGGATTATAATTATGCGTTCCGAACATAGCTCATCCAGACCTTCGGATCAACCGCCATCATTATTATTCGTATACTTCTCATTCTTGCCAATGTCTTATTACCTAGGTAAGGCGGAATAAGGACGACCGCGGAATTATGATTTGATTCGTGGAAGAGACATTAGATTTGCATTTCCCCACAGTGTCCAGACGAGCACTGGAGCTCACTCACTCTCCTAATGAATGGCTGCTGGAGGCCCTTAACCCGTGGGGCAAGTAGCCGGTCCGTGAAGATGACTATTCACCTCTATCTAGTGCCGGTTTAAGTATACATGGAGTCATACCTCTGCTTCTCCTATGCCTTCATGGCATGCGAAGGAACGAATTTATCATTATTGCTTAATTACATATTTTATTTACTTTGTATTTGTCTGTTATACGGCAAAGATTAGCACTTTTGACAGGTTAGCAGTTTTTATTTTACACATAAAATTTTATAAGCATGGCGTCTTTATGGTTATAACCTATGTACCAAATTGCAAAGTTTAGCACCAGAATTCATTAGTTGTCCTTTCGCGCGAAATTTTTTGTCCTCTATGCGCCTCGTTCTTTAACATCGAAAAGCTCCGCTTTTAACCCAGGGCATGTTTTTCAGAAAACCAGCGATTAATTTCCTGAACAGCACTAACCGGTCAGTGTTGGTAAGGTACATGCACAATATTTTCTTTGAGGTTGAAACCATATCCTTATATATTATTTGAGACACTTTTGACTTTCGTCAAGTTTCATCTGCACTCAACCTTATGCCTTCTTGGCATGGTGCTTAAATAAAGCGAAAAATTTTAATGTTTCTATCACAACATTCCGTCGAAGTTTCAGCTGATATTCCACTGAAGTATGGCAATCATTCTTGGAGAAGGTATTTTTGTTTTTAGACTCTAAAGAATTATGTTGCCTTCGCGTGATTTTTTCTTGGGATATCAGTCTAACTAAAATTAAAACTAAACTCCGTGGCCTTAGTCCGCACGCGAACTATACCGACAGAACATCGATAGTTTATAGAAGTCTTAAAGCTTTTGTGGAGACATAATTCAATAAAATCTTCTCGGGCAAACAGCCGCATCTGCCCGAGAAGATTTTGCTGAGTGATAATTAATGGTCGATTGGGATTAGGAGTGCGAAATTTCGTGTACAAATTATGAACATTCTTAAAAATCTGCATGGAATACGTCTTATTAGTCAATAACTAAGAAGATGGCAGCGGTGTTCAATTGTGTGGGTATAATCGAAACTATGTCGTGGCATTAAAGACGTAAATTGATTGGAAAGTTCTTCCCGAAAGGAAATAAATTAGTAGTCTAGTTTAATAGCAAAATGATAGGGTTTCTATTTAATAGTAATATTGGGCATAATTGTTTAAAATATAACATAGTCACGTATGAACACGCTTTTAACACGTACGCTGTCTTGGGTTAAACTGGTCGGATTTTGACTTGGACATTACAGCAGCCAAAGAAGTCTTTCTTAAACGGAATGGACTTTGGTGAATTGTGTACTAAGAAGTAAAATAAAATTCTCTCTTTTATCAGGTAAATGGTTCAAGTCGCTTTTCTACAAAGAATATTTAACTTTATTACATAGCTAAAATGAAACTACACTTCATTTGTGCTGCTACGTGTTACGTATAGGTCTGCTAATTATATATATATATATATACCCGTATATAGGTGTGTATATTTAACAAACCATTATATACGTATGCTAAAATTTTATCAGTTTTCAAAATAATTATATTCATTGTAGTCTGTTTAACAAGTGTAATTTGATTGTATAATATCTTTACCTCTCAACTAATTAACAACAGTTGTCCTACATGAAAAATGCGGTACTTATTACATCGCATGCTACCTATATGTAGTGTATTCATGGTCTAAAAATTAGGCTATAAATCTGAAACGCGTAGGAGAAGTTAACATATGTATGAGGTGTGCTAATAAGTCCTTAGCCCGACTACTTTCCGATGTCGTAGGACGGAATCGATAGTGTCGTTGGAAAGAGGGATCTGTTCATGTGCTAAATTGTAAGTCTTTGCTTGTTACAGAGGCTTAAAGGAAGCATGTCAGGCGACCCGCGCGATTTCAACAACACGGAGACGCGAGCTGTCATCAATTTTTTTCCCCCCTGCAAGGCAATGCGCCGAAGGAAATTCATGCCATTCTGACAGGAACATTAGGGGAAAATGCACCATCGTATACCACCGTCAAAAACTGGGTGGCCCAGTTTAAACATGGTGATTTTTTCACCTGTGATGCACCTCGTCGTGGACGACCTAAAACAGTGATCACTGCGAAGATTATTGATCAAATTCACGAGCTAATGTTGGAAGACCACCGGATTTCGACTAAATCAATAACTGAGCAACTGGGCATCTCACGTGAGCGGGTTGGGTCCATCATTCATGAAGATTTGGACATGCGGAAGCTCTCCGTGAAGTGGATCCCGAAATGCCTGAACGCAGATCAAAAAC
>Ga0123354_10001288_pt1 | contig 29810 bp, 20 predicted proteins | sample TergutLab28metaG_2_FD_97872 | JGI IMG/M metagenome (GOLD analysis project Ga0123354, IMG submission 97872) | Labiotermes labralis P4 segment gut microbial communities from Petit-Saut dam, French Guiana - Lab288 P4 | ecosystem: Host-associated > Arthropoda: Insects > Digestive system > Gut ... | reverse complement strand
GCAAGTCCTTTAAAAGAGGAAGTGAAAAAATATGTAAAAATAAAAAAAAAAACATTTTGAGGAAACGGGTTGAAAAAAAAAAAAAAAAAAAAAAAAAGAGAGAGAGAGAGACAGAGAGAGAATCAATAGTAAAATGCCATTTAATGTATGTTTTCTACTTTTCAAGAATTATATCTCTTAAAGGGTCTTCCTGACAGCAATACATTCCCATAATTGTGATCAGAAATTAACCATAAATTCACAGCAGGCATTTATCAGTAGCTCTAATTTTGGCTCTGACATGCATGTTCTTCCCTTAATGTGTCACAAAAGAATGTTATGATATTCAGAACTCCACTGTAACATACTGCAACGTCGTCGGCAAACTGTGTGCCTTTGTGCAATTATGGTTAATTTCTGATCACAATTAAAGGAGTTTATTGCATGCCAGGGAGACCACTTTTAGAAATGTAATTTTTAAGAAGTAAGCAGCATATATTAAAGGGCACTTTACTACTTATATACTGTAATTTTTTGTTTTTCTTATATTCAATCTGATTCATCAAAACAGCGAAGCGAAAACTGTCACATTCTATTGCCGCAAACTATATTTGCTGAATATGGGGAGGTAATCTACATTGCCTTAGTAACACTGCTTGTTATGGCAGTCTTTGTAGCTCTTAAAACAAAACAAAAACAACCCCATAGCACATAAACACACCAAGTACAACATGAATCTCATTCACTGGAATCCAAGGCTGTAATGAAGACATGTAAATAAATACTGTCTATAATTTTATGACTTCATCGGTGTATGGGTTGATCACATAAATTGAGCTTCAACTGTGCTGATTTCCCATTAAAAATGTTAAAAACCAAATCCAACAGAGCACCTACTTGATGAATAGCTTGTTAATATCCCGATCATCATTTTCAGGCACCTCAAACTTGTTGACAAGTGTAAGACACACTTCTGCCTTTGGCAGAGCTGCATCTCGTCCAGCTGATAAAAGAAACACAATATAATTCAAAGTAACAGAAGATGTGTTGCTACATATAATTTACTAGTCTAACAGAACAGAAGTGGGTTGTGAAAATATATAATTCTACCTTACTGCTGAAGTGCCACTCAATCAATCCATACAGTATTATCAATTTATCATTTCAACAAAAGATTCAACTTGATTCATCTTGCACAGCAGAATTACATAATTCAGTTTGCCAGTGTAAGTAAGAATGCAGTGAGAGGTAACATTCAGAAATAATCATAAAATGAACTTAGAAAAAGACATCTTCATTCCTTGGTTGTCCACAAAACAACTAAAGACAATTTAAATAAGTTACAACCTATGCTCATGGAGTTATGTGCAACAGCTAATGCTACAAATTTCTGTATTTCAGAGTCTTCTACCAATTTTAAACAATTTATTGCTTAGCATCCTGTTGTTTTAGTTCAGTTTTAAACAATTTATGGTTACTTTTTAAAGAGGTTTCACCGCACTTTGATCACCATCATGGACCCCAACATCGGGAAAAGCCTGACACTACTAAAATTGACTAAATATAATCTGGTTTCATGAACTGTGACCTTCCTGCTGTCCTACTAGCTATACAACACTTGTCAGTTACATTCCTTTATTTGTTTGTCAAATTTTAAATGCTTATGTTCACATCTCTGATCCAAATTCATAACATAATTACAGTCACCCTGTTTTTTAGTTACAGAGTTGAAAGCTACTGCCACTTTAAAAAACATAACTGTGTATGCCATTTGAAGACATCATGAGTGCACTGTTTTGTCAAGAGTAAGTTAACATTATCCCACTGTTCAAACATGTAGGTCTAGCATCGCAATTGGAAAAATATGTCCTCCTGGACACCTGTCTGTAACAAACAATGCATGGAAAAGCCTCATAAGTCAAAACTCATGACATTTCAGCTGTGAGCCAAGAGACAGTAGCATAAAGCAAGTGGTGTTGGAGTCTGTCGATACAGGCAGAATTGAGTTGTGCCTCCATTGTAACAGGTATTGTGCGGGAACAAAAGAGCAAACAACAGCATTAGTAAAAATGTATCTCGCAGTAATGATTTCTTTCAAATGACCAATTTAATAGGAATTCTGGATGGCAAGACCAAAGGAGAAACTAAACTATCTCAAAATATTCTTCAACTTATAAAAAGGTAAAGGTGTCACTGTCCATGTCATAAAAGCATAATGGAGAGTACAGCTATGTGGCAGTGAATGGACAAATTCACGCTGCTTTATACCTAAGGAAAGCTGTGAGTGAGTAAGTCACTGGGTGGGCCCCACAGCCAGTCTGGACATTTTGCAGAAGAGAAGATTCTCTTACCCCTGCCATGAATCCAATCCCAAATCATTCAGCCCATAGCTTAGTCACTATAATGACTATGCTATCCCAGATCCAACTTCTGGCTTTAGAAGCAATAAAATTATTTAGCTGTGTATATAAAAACCAGTAATGTCTGACACCATCAATTACTTCTGAGACAGGGGAAAGGAAAAATTACAAATTAAAAATTACGCATTACAAATATAGTACAGTAATCGTTCTTAGAAGGTACTAGTAGGTATATTTTCAGAAAAGAACAGAGAATCTCTTACACCCAAACTGAAACAATGCCCCTATGTCTTTGAATTTAATAATTCTCAATTTTCAGTAACATTGCCAAGTACATACTTCCAAGTAGCGTTGCTACTGAAGGTACTGGACCCAAGTCCTCCAACAGCTCGTGCAGTGGATCTGAAGGATCAGGAGCAATGAGGTCCTCATATTTCACCAGCAGTTCATGAGTATCACAGATCTCCTGTTTTAAAAGTGTTATTCTTAACAAGTAATTCAATATTGAAAAACAGCAAACATTACAAATTACAAATAGCCATCTTTACACTGGTAGGCCCAAAGAGTAAAGCTGAATCACAGTCATCAAGAAAGCCATTAATGTTCTTCAAAACACTAAAACACACAATTTTTTTCTTTACTAATACGGTTGGAAGGATGAATTATAATTGCCCTAATCCTTTAACCTTAGCACTAGAAGGGGTAAGCGATCAGTTTCATAGCCCTGGGATAACTTCCTACAAGTACCCACTGAACAGGGGACTAGGTGGACCACACAGTCAGTCCGGACACAGGAATGACTCTCTTGTCTGTGTCATGAAATGAATGATTCCTCAGACATTCAGGCCACAGTCTAGTCACTAGTGTGCATATGCTACCTTGGCTGCCCTTTCTTTACTAATACTCAATAGTCAGTGACAAATATTACAGTGAAGTGCTTGTTTGTGGATTATTTAAACATATGTATCTTACAATTACAAATACAGCAGGCCCAAATGGGAAGCATTATGAGAACTATGTCCTGCAAAGTTGCTGGTCATAAGGTAAACATATATCATAATATTTATTCTCTCACACCTGGTACTTTTTTAAACATGCACTGTAATTACATTTCTACGGTACATTCTGGTTGTTTCAATTTATACACATTATGGCCCTGTTTTATGTTTATTTGTTTTACACCTTTTCTGTTTAATGCCCCTCTCCAATTTACACTTCTTGATTTATGCCCTCTCGTTATTAGCTTAACACTCTCTGGCTGGTTTATTTGCATTTATTCAAGTCTTTTTATCTTATGGGAATGTAATTTTCGATCTACACCTTTCTGATTTAACCTCACTCTTTCAGGAACGCAACTAGGGCATAAAACAAGGCCTTTGTGTACTTATTTATAATATTTTCAATTTTGAAGCAGTTTTATAAAACTATAAAATGATAGCCAACACAGAAACATAAACACCTCCTATCAGTATGACAAAGTACAGTTTCTTGAAGCAATGAGCAATTTGTTCTACAAAGTAGGTATAATTTTCCAACAGTTCTGTATAAAAAAAATCAGATGAACTTACCAACATACAAACACATTACCTGCAGACTGATGTACAAGATAGGACGGGAAATCAATGTAGCTTCAGTGAACTCATGCACGCTGAAGTGCTCCTCAAGTTCTTCTACCATACAGCACTCTCTGAAGAATGCCTTCATCATCTCATGGCATTCAATGATAAAAGAATTCAAACATGTAAGATGTTTCGACTCCTCACCAAACTGCAATACATGACAATAAAGTTTTAAAAAAAGCCATGGAACAATGCTCTATCTAACACAATCCAAGATGAAATTTACACTATTTACATTACTAACATTCTCAAATAAAAAGTACAGGTGGAGGTCCTCATCATACACACTCACCCAGTTCAAACAAAATCACAAGCTTTCACTCATGAGATGTGTATTTACATACTTGCCTCTCACTAAACAAGCTCATTTTTTGCTCTTAAAAGGCTAGCACTCATAAACACATGTACCTAAGAAATTACATCTTCCCAGAATGCTCTTCAGTGTGTCTGTGTCATTCTTGTGCATGCATCTTCATCTAGTGGTCTCTGTGGGATTTTTATCTGTTGGGATTTTTATTTTGTGCATCATGGGCCCAAAGAGGATGCAAGTGATTCTGGTGTTAGTGAAAGTAAGAAGTAGCCCATGACTAATGGCACAAAAACTAAGAGTAATAGGAAGACACAAAGGTACAAGCCGCGACTGGTTTACGACTCACAATACCTTCAGGGCTCAAAGGCCAAATAAGGCAGCGTCACCAGTGATTAGGCAGCCTAATACAAAGGCAGTGGCAACAACTGCAGTATTTGCTGAATATGATTGTCTCTCAACTTTCAATGTATCATCCTGTGCCAAATACCACCTCATCATCAGGCACTTCTAACAATTGATAATCCTCTTAGCTACCCTTTTCCCTCTCAGAGCCACATCAGTTCTGAGAGCTGTCCAGAAGCTACCTACAGTTCATTAGGAGGTGCCTTGTTGTGGAATATGAGAATGCAAACAAGCCAACCTTTAAGTAACCATGAAAAGGCTATAACATCAAAATGGTTAGTGACATTTCCACAGCCTGGAACAAGGCAAACCAAAGAAATATGGGTAGTGAATGGTGGTCTCTGGTGCCAAACTGAGTGCATTATTTCCATAATTTTGATAAAGTTGTTAATGGAATTAAGCACAAAATTGTGGAAATGGCACTGGAAGTAGGATTTGAAGAGGTAGGCCAAAGTGTTGGTCAGGTGTTAGCTTCACATTCCAGAAAACTAAGAACATAAAGGGGTGAGAAGGAGGAGGAGATGATGATGATGGCAGCGGCAGCGGCAGCGGTGGTGGTGGTGGTGGTGGTAGTGGTGGTGGCGGCAGTGGTGAAGCAAAAAAACTCCAGACAAAAACACTATCCATAAATTGTCTACATTACATGAAAAGGTCACCCAAGAAAATATGGCAATGAACCACAAATGGAAATGTGTTTCTTTCAAACAAAAAGCAAACAAAGTTAATGCACATTACTCAAAACTAAGATGAAAAAGAAGGCTGCTACACAAACAAATATGCAGTAGAGACAAACTATACCATTTATATGGCCTTATGTATAGCAACATAGGAATACATCTTGCAACTGTTTAAAAATGATAATTGAGCTAACAAACACATTCAGAATGTTGTGTTTTAATAAACGTACCCCTTTCTTGGAAGCTGCAAACTGTAGAATCTTTGCAATGCTGGCCAGATTGCGACGCTGGTTATTAGACAGTGTAATACCGGGTGGCAGCGTTATAATATCAAAAGCATCTGGAGCCACAATAGCTGAGTTGATATAATTGTAATATATCAGATTACCCACTACCTATTTAACAAACAACAGGCATTATAATTCTTGGTAACTTTACAAATCTGAGTTAAATGTATTATGGGAAATGAGTTATTGACAAGTTCAGATCTTACAGACAGGGTCCTTGAAGTGTGTTCTGAATCATTCTTCAACACATAGTGTTTCAACCTGAAAACAATATGACTTAACATTCTCTGCGATACAGTAGAATCCCTAAATAATGAATACAGACATCAGACGTTCACCCAAATGTTTATCTGTTTCCTGTAAAGATTCCATATACAAAAATTTCAAAGAACATGCATGTTTCACCCACAGGCAAGTCAACTAATTCAGTTTTATGATGCCTGAAACTACTATTTCAGCATTCTGTTGCCTGTTAGTGCTTACTCTTAAATTCTGTCTGTATTTCACTGTGTATAAAAAAATTTGGAACACTACTTAAGGTCAGTTATCAGTTACTTAATGGATCTTTCACTATACTCAAGCATCAGGCTGTTCATACATGTTTGATACTTCCTATTCTGAGTAGCAGAGCCACATTTCTACAATACAACAACAAAATAGTGGGAATAGAGCTAGTACATTTCACTTTGCTGACATAAAATGCCACTGATTGGATTGTACTTCTGGAGAGTCAGCCTGCATGTTGTTGATCAGTGTAACAAACCATCTGAACTTACATTTGCAGATGCACCTTTGAAAACATGCAACAATGATCACGTGTTGACTTAAAATTGCTTAGGCCTAACTCCGTATGTCACTTTGCATTTTTCTGTGCGTTGATGTGAAATTACAATTACAAATGCCTTCCTTTCTCTGATTAAACACTTATAGTGCCAAGAGTAAAAATTACAAAAAAAGTACTCTGATTCCAGTGACTTATAGAATTCTCTTTTATGATTATACACATCACAATTACATTATGTCAATAATGGGATAAAGAGGCAGGTATCATTCAGTACTGTGTCAATATGAATCAGTACTACAAAAACACCAGAAACTATTGTAATGTCATTCAACAGTTATTGTAAGAGCCACTTATTCTATTTATGTCATTCTAGATCTGAAATGAGAATAATATGTGTCCTAAAACAGCATGTACAGGAAAATAACCATGAAACAGATGCAGAACAAACGGCAAATAATACAGGGGTGCTGATAAGTCCTTAGCCCGACCAGGAAGGAAAAAAGCTAATGTTTCTGTCAGAATGGCATGAATTTCCTTCAGCGCCTTGCCTCAGAGGAAAAAAAACTTGATGACAGCTCGTGTCTCGATGTTGTTGAAATCGCACGCATCCCTGACATGCTTCCAAGCTTGTTTCCTTCCTGGTTGGGCTAAGGACTTATCAGCACCCCAGTAAGCAGACTTTACCAACACCACCTATTCAGCATATGTGTAGCCCTTGTGGCAGCAAATTTACCCTGGAGTACTAGAGAATATCCAAGTTTAGTGCCAAGCTTAAGAATGAATGCAACTCCACTACCCAGTATACCTTCAAGGCACACGAAGAGAAAACTTAGCCCAATGATTTACAACACATGAAATGTCCTCAGTGTAACCTGTCTGTTTCGTATGCTTTTGCTGTAATGTGCTGAAAATAGACCATTGTAGGAAAATAAAACTTCAAGACTACGGTCTCTTTCAAATCTGAATAGTGCATTCAAATGTTTCAATACACCACCTTCATTAGTCACTCTAAAACTGTGCTATTTAGATTGATTTTACTTGAAAACATGTCATTCTCACAATGCTAATGAAACAGAGACTTTTCTTGTATATCACAATGTTGCAAAGTTTCCTTTCCTCTCTGCACATGTAGATGTAATTTTCAAATTTCCAAATACTCCATTTGTACCTTCAAAATCTCCTTCTCTGGAGCACTGGGAAACTTTTCCAATAGTGTATTACGCAGAACTTTGGCTATGTATAGCATTCCATATGGTATCAGGTGACGTGATTCCACTATCTGACGCAGGAACATAAGCGTAGCATCTTTCAGTCTCCTAATGCTACTGTTCAGTTTCATCCGTATTTCCTCATATGCCAATGCTTCTACTTGTGTCACAGAGTATGGCAGGTTTCTGTGTACAACAAAGCAAAAGCTACACAACTGCACAACATTAATTAAATCAACCACAAAAAAATAATTCACAAAAAACACATTGTGCAATACTTACACACTTTCACAAACTAAAAATGGTGAATAAAACTGTCTCAAACATATTCTTACCTGCAAGGTTTGAGAACCTCATAGTCGTGTTGTTAAAAATTCATGTCTTCTGGGCTGTTATGCCACGTCAGCTGGTAAATAGATTTGTCAACTACTTATCAGTTGACTTTGTGTATCCCAGAAGACTTGAATATTCACATTCTTATACATTTGCATTCCTCATTGACTTTCAAGTGTCAGTTACACATCTGTTCTTGCAAAGCTGATCACATGACCGATACGACATGGAATAGTGCCATAAATTACTATTACTACAACTACTACTAAACATGTTTATAACATGACACTACACAAACTTATCATACCACTGTACACAATGATTAACTGCTTATCATCAGTCACATGAAAATACAGTCATCCTTTTTTATCAAATTCCTCTACAAGACTCTGAAAAAAGTTGCATAGTTTTCAAAGATACTGACACCATGTAAAAAAGTGTCAATGATTGTAAGTTTGTAATTCAGACACGTAACAAAACTCTGATGACTCAAATTCAGACTTACGAAGAATTGCCAGTTTCCATTTCAAACTGATTCCTCCAAGACTTGAAAATATCAACTGGGTTTGTCTCATACGATACGTTCTTATCTTCAAGCACCTGTGGAAATGAAATCAATTTTTATCACATCAAGAGTTCCCACTATATAAGGCTACAGTTCCAATAAAGGCATAAAAACCTGTGATGTATCAGAGTTAAATTCCATCTATCAGACTGCACAATGGAATAAGGTTGAACATGATAATACATTGCTTGAAATACCTCTTTATATTTTCGAACTCACTCTGCTTCATGAATAGGACTTTTACCCCATTTACTGAACTGCTTAATAAAATTTCTCCATACGATGACTACACTATGGGCAGGATGACTGAGTAATCACTCAATTCCCAGCAGAGGCAAGATATTCCTCACTTCTCCAAAATGAATAGACTGGCTTTCAGACCTAAAACCTCCTGATCAGTGGGTACCAAGGGCTCCTTCCCTGGGGTTAAAATGGCTGGTTCGCGAAGCTGAACAACCACCTCCATCTAGTTTTTAGGTTAAGAATGAATACAGATACACATCCACTGTCCCATATGTCTTAATTCCATGCACAGGTAACACTTTACCTTTACCTCACAAATCACAAGTTCATTACAAAGAATTTGATACATTATGTGTTATTTCTCAATTCATCAAAAACAGATAAAATCTCAGATAATGCGTATTCAAGTACCTTCATTATAAGAGGTCCAACTATGTCTCTAAGAACATTCTGACTGGACATCTGACGTGAGTAATTGACCACCATTCTGAGGACAAGGGGATTTCCTGTCACTGAATCTGATGGTTTTGTAAATTTACACCTACAGCAGAAATGAAAAAGAACAATTTTTATCTAATAAAGAACTGTGAGTAGTAACACCTGAGTTCTATGGTCACACACATCAACACAACTCTAATGATCTGAGCTTTCAACAACACAATTATGTGGTTCCACATCAGTTAACTGTATTCCCGTCTGGTTTCTGGAAAACAATCAAACTCATTTTGCATGTTTCTTAAAAGCCTGTAGCCTTTGCTGCAATTAATGTATGGAAAGCCTAAAGAAATCATTCCATCAAATTTAACTGCACAGTTGAATAGAAAATTTCAATTTCTCTTCCCACTGCATCCTTGTAATACAAATGTCTTGAACAAGAAACTACATTAAATATCCCTAATATACATCCGTTTATAATCAAGTACACTGGTGTCAGGCTGTAATGAAACTTATTACAACATGCACAATAGTGGACAGACACTTTTAATCTGTAATACAAATCACTACAATTATAAAAATTCATAGTCATGCGTAGAATTTTTAACATTTTTAGATCAACAACTGCAAAGTTGGATAAACAGACATCATATTTGTAGGCTTATTACATACTGACTACAAGAGCAATGAAAATTAAATAAAATAAGTAAGAAAATAATATTTTAATGCACTCACAATTTATTTTTTATAAACAGGTGGAGTTGTAGAATTTTGCTTCAAAGTTTTAGTCATACTCTGGGAATATATAATTGTGACATGGATGGAAAGATGTCATTCTAAACCAAAACTGATGAGATGTTCCAAGTCTACATTACCCAAAATAATGCTCTTAATATTTTGTCACAAAACCATACAAACATAGACACACAGAATTTAGAAAACCAGGCACTCACTCACATGATCACAGACTAATTGTATTTTACGTGCAGTAAAAATGTTTTGCGCCAAACATTTCAAGTCTAGTGACATCCACAACATTTTCACTTGCATCATCAAAGGGTAAAAAATTTTACATGTATAACAAGTGTTTTTCATGAGAAATTTGTATTCAAACACTTGTGATAATGACAGGCCAGATTCAAAACAATGAACTATTCATAAAGTTACTGTTTTATAAACAACTTAAAGTCTAATATTTTCTTTTCAATAGCAATTTTTAAACTGAATAATAATTCAGAATTTGAGAGAAAAATACTACACAAACAGAAAAGAAACATTTCAAAAACAATAGAAATGGACATGCAAAGTGATGATTTAATACGGTGTGCAAATTACCTTATTTCTTCTTCAAGAGCAGTTTTGAACATCTTTAGAAGTAGATATTCCTCACGCGGATTGGATCCAAAATTGAACAGTGTCAATATAACTGTCTCTAAGAACCTTGTGCTACGACTCAAAGGAAGACAAAAGATGAGTTTTGCCAGATAGGCTGGAGTAGTCTGCAGAGTGTAGAACAAATGTTGATATCCATCCAACAGTTTCCGTCCTTCCCTAGTCAGACTTTTCAATCCTCGATTGTTATTTATTTCAACTTGATTTGTGGTAAGTTGGTGTTGTTTTGACAACTCATTTAAACTTGTTCCATGTTTAATCACATCCTGAAATGTAGACACACCACACTTACACACAGAACAATTAAACAATGCCCATGCCATAAACAGTCCAGTTGAATATACGAAAGTAAAACTTCCTATGAAATATTATGGAACATTTCACCACTTTTCCAAGACTTTCATGGTTTCTTTATCCATGTTTCCTAGGGTTTTATAAAAGATGTACCATATTTACAGTCATATGTTCCTGAAATACTGTATTTACATTATTGAAAAGAACAGCCAGATGTGGTCTCAAGTGATAAATGTTTCCAATAAAAATACAGTTTCAGTATGTACACCCTTCTCTTGAGCAGAATACTTATCACACCTCACCTCTTGTGCTCTCTCTCTCTCTAAATTATTCTTTATTACCTACCTTCCAGCTGTTTTCAAAGATCCAGCCCTACAGATATCTCAAACATATGGCCTACTTTCTGCTAGTTAGGATACACCAAATAATCCACCCAAATCTAAGGGCCTGTGTAACATTTTGCAATGTGTTTCAACCTAATGAAATTACAAAATTTAAGGATTACATTTCAACATAAAGAAATGTATGTTAACCCAGTTCTCTAAATATTTATTACTTTACTTAGCACACACATTTTATTATGCATACTTGCAATGCAATTCTGTTGTGAACCAACAAACCAATCTTGACATCCATAGCATCCAGCTGCTGGGCCAACAGCTGGTTGTGTCGGATAGTGTGCACAACCTGACCCTTGAGATTCTGAAATCAAAATAAAATTCAGGAAAGACATTGGTTTAAAAACTTTTAAACATTCTTTGTACTCGTGGTGATTACACCCTAAAGTTCATTTTAAACCACTTTTAAGAAGGTGATTACCTAAGCAAACACAATAAATGCCACTGATATTTACTTTCCATCTTTGTGGAATCACTAACTTAAACTCAAGAAACATAAAAACCAAATCCCTATATACATTTATTTGGTATACCTGGAGCTGCAGATCTCTCTTGTAATCATCTGCCATGAAGTCGAGATGATGGGCAAAGCTGCGGACCACTCTGAATGCGGGTTGTGGTTGGTGGAATAATGACAAGAACATCTTTCTCACCCTATGCCCACGCCACAATGCTTGAACTTTAATTATCTTATTTACCTGTGTGCCACAAGATAAAAGAAGTAACATTTAACAGAAAAGACATGTGACAGAGAATTCACGTTAGCTTCTCAACACACAGAAGAGAATAAGCAAAAAAATTCGGTCACTTACAAATGTAAATAAACATTCCAAACTATTTATTCTACTTCATTTAGTGTTCTACGTAAAACAAGAACATCCCAACATATTTTAATTATTCAGCAGAATTAGAAGAGATAAGCAAAGGAGAAAATATAGTAAAATGGATAAAAGGCCAAAGGAGAAGCTGGTTAGGTCACCTAGAGAGAATGCAGGAGGATAGGATGCCCAAAAACATCTTCACTCAAGAGCTGAAAGGGACAAGAAGAAGGGGAAGACCCAAGAAAAGATGGAAAGAGGATGTAGAAAGAGATCTTCAAGTGCTAGGAGTGAGGAGATGGAGAGAGTTGGTGGCAGATAGAAAAAAAATGGAAGGACATTGTTCAACAGGCCAAAGCCCACAGTGGGCTGTAGTGCCAATGGAGGAGGAGGAGGAGGAGGAGGAGGAGGAGGAGGAGGAGGAAAAGAAGAAGAACTTAATAAAATATTAATACTCTGACTTTCCCATCTTAAGTTTAATTACATCACATTATACAACATAGACACCTGTAAATCCATTAAACCAATATGAAGAAATTCCACTCATTACAAAGAAATGTGAAGGAAATAAATGGACAGACTCTTAGTTTAAAAACAGGAATAAAATATATGTCTGAAACAGCAAAAAAGATACAATGCTGTCTAAAATAAGGCATTGTTTAAGTCAATAACATAAATTTAAAAATGCTGGAAAAATGTGCAGCATATCACACACACACAAAAAGTAAAATGTGCAGCACATTGCACATACCTGTACTTTTGTGTGTGGCATTTGTTAACATACTCTTTGGCAGATTGGAACCCAAGTTTCAAAGGTACCTGTTGCCTCCATCTTCTGCCATGAAGACAGAGTAGCATATTACTCTGAAAAGTTATGTAGACAACAAACTACATGCCATCACATTCCAGAAGACTGTAGTGTTAATACTCACAATGTGTGACAATGATATCTCACCTGCACTGAGCAGCCTTGGATTATATTAAATCATAATTACCAGTGTTAAACCTTCACGCAGTACATTACATTAAGTTACCTATGACACCATCAGATTTTACTGTACACATAAGAAAGTAATATAAGGGACAGACACTTTTTCATGTAAAGCAGAATTAACACAGAAACATAATTAGGTCTCCATATGAAGTTTGGTTAGATACTGTCAATTTGCACTGAACTTCAATCTGTTAGAAAAATTGTAGTCAAAACACTAAACAACAAATACCATTACAACCCATTCCCTTAAAATGCCTGTGAGCATCAGGCAGGTGGGCTCAATGTACAGCTAACAGGCTCACAATGTCTGTATGACATATCCAAAAATACTGGAAGAAATCTCATAAAAGCTGAACAAAATACAAGGTGTATGAGTTCAAACTCAAGATAGCCTCACTAGGTTATTCTGAATATTTCTAAATCTTACCTGTGATTTGTAATAATCCCAGCAAACCACACTCTTTTGTACTTCTGGTTCTGTGTGTTTTCTTTCACAGTACTCTGCTAACATTATTAAGTATTTCTGTCTCTGCAGAACTGATCGCCACCATGCCTATCACAAGAATAACAGGTTACTAGCAGTTTCCTTACCACCTGGCAGCATAGATATAATCATGCACTGTATGTTCCCCATCCAATGGGTGGAAAAACATGTGTGAGATTTCCTCATATTTTAATAATATTATAATTCTAGTCCGCACTGTCCCCAGGTGATGGGTCTTTCTCATTGCCTAGCAAAGGTTAAAGTTTGGGTTTCTGATGCTTAGGTTTCATCTTATGGGCACCATGTGTTTATATTTTGAAAAATACAAAAAACAACTTTCCAAGCATTATTTCTCCAATATGAACGACCTTGGTATTTACACTTCCTCACAATTATTATCCGCTGCTGACATACAGTGCAACAGAGGACAGATGGGTGAATGAACAGACACTGAATTCCTCAAGTCATGGTTTATCCTTGAATCCTAGCAATGACCTTATTTGGGGTTTTCCCTGAGCAAAGGGTTCCTTCAGCACAGAAATTACACTACATCTCACTTTCCCTGTATTCTAATAATGCTTGTTTGGGTTATCTGCAAGGGATGCATTCTTACCATAGAGAAAACATATTATATTTGCATTTACATTCTCACCATACAGAAAACACTTTATGTCTGGGTCTACCTCACATCCCAGTAATGGCAATTTGGGTTTCACCAAGTGGTGTGCACATGCTGCACAGAAAATGTGCCATGTGTTTTCCTTGAACAGTGAGTTCAGTCTAAACAGCAGACACATCAGTTCTGGGTTTTACCTATACAAGGTTCTTCTCCATATCATAAAAAAGGGCTTGTTTGTTTTTCCCCCAAATACAGGGTTTCTACTGCACACAAAACACTCTGTTTGGATTTTCTCCATATAGCAAAACTTGCATATTACTCATATGGAGGAAAGTCCTAAGGAAACAACCATACTCAAGATGTTTAACAAATGAATATAACAAGAAACATTTTACACTGCTGGAAATGTATCCATGTAGATGTAGAGTAATATGGTCAAGTCTCTACTCTGCACTGCATACCAGTGTCTAAGACTCCTAATTGTTCACCTGAATTTTAATGATGCTATCAATATGTTGATAGAAGAATACTAGTCGATCACCAACTCTCTTTCTCAGTAAATAACCCTTGCATCTTGCTTGAAGCCCCACCAACCATTTTTCTACTCTCACGTGCTGAAAGATAAAATAAGGCCATCAATGAAATGGTAAGTTAGAAAACGTCCACAGAGCATCATACTTCCGGTATATGCACTATTATCAACCCACAAGTTAAATATGTGAGAACTCACCAGGAATCCACTGAATGCTCTAACACACACTGTAAAACTTTTCCAGAGCTTAGCAACAGTTTACAACTATCTATCAATGAGATATTGTAAGTGGGGAGGTTTACACCTGATATCTCTTAAATGTCAATAGCAGACACTTACAATCAATGAAGCTCATGCTCTACTACTTCTTTGGTCTCACAATGCATCCCAGAAAACACAGTCTGTCTCAATTTAAAAAAAATCAAGATAAGAAATCATAAACGAAAGCAAGTCTTCAACTTAAGTGTCTGTTGTTTTTGTCTAATTGTAACAAACATCTGCAAGTATTGTCATATTTCAGTAAAAATCACTACTATGAAATTTTTAAAAAATCTATCTGGTAGGAGTAGCTCTGATCCATGTGGCAAGACAATGTAAGGCTAAAAGTCACTTCCCACAGCTGTTTAGCAAAGCAACTAAATGCATAACAGAACCACACTACTGCACATTCTTGCCCTACAGTGGACTTCCCAAACAAGCATATTTCAATTCAAAGTTCCACACAGAACTCATAAAGTGCATTCTTGTTGCATCAGTGTTTTTCTACACATTTACTGGGACTACTATTGCCGCATTACTCTGCATTATTTCACATTTGTGCAGAACTTATATACAGATTCTGTGTACAATAAAGTTGTCAGATTCAGCTTCAAATATCTGCATCATCACTTAATTTGTAATTGTTGACTTTAACATAATATTTTGTATATAATGTGTAGGTACAGTCATCATCCACATGCATATCAAATTTCATACATCCAGTTGCACTCATTCATTAATCACCATTAAACCAAAAACTCAATAATTCTGCATGGCCACCACATCGTTATCCTACATTCCACAAAAGTATTATCTGAACCAAATTGCATATTTTTTTCCGTGGTATATTAAAACATTATTTGCGAATCCTAAAGTGGCCTGTCATGATGATGATGATGATGACAACAACAATGAAATGCACGAAAAGAGAAATACACACACACACAGTGAGCATACAAGCCTGTGTTCTCTTACAAGCTCTGCTGAATGTATGTTGGATTGTTGAAGAACCATATTAATGACCCAACAAACCATGCTTTGCAGCAGCACAACACTAAGCTCCACTTCATTTTGATCCAGCATGTAGCAGCTATGGTTCCAAAATAATATAGTGTTGTATGTAGAATATGTAATATGACTTAATGCTGTAACACATTTGTAGTTACACACATCAACATTAGCCAGGTCACTGCTAGTCCAAAAGCATCACATTTCAAGCATTTGATTATGTCACTCAACAAACAAAAAGTTTCTAGCTTGCTGTACACAAGCAATATGTACCACCCTACCGTTGCGGTGCCACAGCGCTTGTTTCAGTCATGGAAATTTTCAAAGCTACTGTGTAGACCTAACAAAGTTCCTGATTATGAATATCAAAATTGTCCACTAATTTCATGAACAGTTTCATTTTCTCTTTTGCATCTCCAAATATGTAGTAAATATAAGCCTTTGTGAAGTAAGAAGCTACACTCAACTTTCAAAACCTTCCCTTCATAGAACAGAAGAAGGTTTGCTTCTTGCTGCAGCTAAGCACCTCTCATATGATATTAGAACTTCACAAGAACGCACTTTTTTCTCTGTGAGACACTGATTTCAGTAGTAAATGAGGAAAACCTTGAATAGAGGGAATTTAAGTGATAAATTGGACTAACACAACTGAATAACAAATTAGGAAAGGGAGCTTTTAATTGAAGAATATCCAGTGGAGTTCCAACATATTTAAAAACATAACATAATTATTTACACGTATAATATGAAAACTGGATATGGTTTATGGTTTTTACTTTCCATTTAGATTACTCAGTCTGGCGTACCAATAACATATCTTCTTACCTCAGACTGCTTCTGAGCCAAGTAATCTGACTGTAAGTCATCCGGCTTCTTCCAGGAGTACGTACATGACTCCAAGTTAAAATAGATTTCATGCCCGTTTCTGGTATGATGAACAATCCATGGACAAACATATCCAGTGTCCTACGTTGTAAATTACAATTTAAGACACCTCACAAAATGACAAATGTGCAGAACATAAATCAGAACAACCCATATTAGTACAAACATACAATAATTTAATCAGGTCTCATCTTGAAAACAGATTTCAAAGAGTGTCAATCATAAATTAACTCAAAACAATATCTCTAATTGGGGTACCATTCAATATGGTGTACAGCAAGGATCAATACTTGGACCCTTTTCTTTTTATTGTATATTAACAATCTACCCAAAATAACAAACTCTGATAATTTAAACATTAATCTTAAAACCATGTGTATGGCACAAGTGTAATCATTAGCAATCCCAACGTTACTGATTTAGAATACAATTTAAATTGGGTGTTTAAAAAATGAATGAATGGTTTAACGCAAACTTGCTGTCTCTAAACTTCAGAAATCTTACTCAGTGCAATTTAAATCCAAAAATATTCCTGTTACAGCAAAAAATATTAATTATAATAATAAGACTAAATCAAATAATACAAACTTAAATTTTCTTGGATTACTAATCGACGACATGTCTTGAAAGAGTCATATCGAAATGATTAGTCCCAAATTTAATCAAGTTTGTTTTACAATAAGATTAAAAGGATCAATATTATCACTTGAATCACTAAAAATGATCTATTACGCTTATTTTCATTCAGTTATAAGATATGCATTTGGAGGGGGGAATTCCTAACAAAATGTCAACATATTTAAGGTACAAAAAAGAAATATTAGGATAATAAAAGGTGCCTGACCTCAAGATTCATGTACAGAATGCTTCAAAGCTCTTCAAATATTACCTTTAGCAGCACAATACATTTTGTCTGTAGTTTTGTTTATGATATTTAACAAAGATTTGTTTAAAATTATTTCATAAATACATAATTTCAATACAACGGGTTAACACTAATTTCTTCCAACCAATGACAAACCTAAAGATGTGTCAGAAAGGACCCTGCTCCTCAGGCATCAAGGTCTATAATAAGCTTCCACTTGAATAAAGGAAATTATCAGATGTTAAACTATTTAAGGATATTTCGAGGAAATTTTTATTACAACAATCCTTTTATACTTTGGAAGAATATTTTAGTTATAAAACCAACTAATTTTAACCACAGGAATATATTTTAAAGAATTAATACAATAATATAGGATTTAATTATACATGGATTATTTTATTTTCTGAGTTATTATCACTATGTGTTTGTTAGACCTATAATTATTGTTACACTTAATAAAAAAGATGTTACAACTAATAATGTAAAAGATATTTTATATGGTACACTATGTACTAAAAATTGGACATACATTATAATGTAAGTTTAAAGGATAGATATGACTTTATTATTGTAACAGGACAAGTTCTGATTGATATTTAGAATGATGTAATATTGACAATTTCTATATCCAGTGATTATGTACCAATGATGGTTTAACAAATACAAATAAATTAAAGACTTAATTAATTAATTAACAGCATCTGTCAAGTGGACGAGGACTCACAAGCGGTGTGAATGATCAAATATTCACTGATTCTTTTTAAACTTTGTGAGGATTAAGAACTCCTGCCCAAGGCACAACGACCATGCAATACAAACCCATATTCAGAAACTGCAGAGACAATCAACAGCTATTTTTTATCTTCCTTATCACTGTTTATTCTTTGCTCACAATTACAAATCAGAGAAGTCTTGGAGTTAAGGAGTGCAAATTCCAGTCCAAAGGCTATGGTTCACAGTTTGTCAGTCACTTTCTTTTTAATTTTCATAACTTCCATATTTTTTATTTTTTAAATTATTTTATTTATTTTCCTTCATATTATTTCCACACCAATTAGCTGTATGAAGAGATTTTTAAAAATACTGTACGAAGAGTGGACTAATTTAACAAATATGAAATATATATTTACAAAAATGTAATTGCATTGTTTTATGCTGTTTCTTTTTGTCTGTATGGAGAGCAGGAAAATTGTTACAAAAAAAACATGTTCATTGCTTCAGTTAGGCAAGAAATAACTGTAACAAGTTACAACCAGGATATTGCAACAGTCAGCCATGCAAGCTGCGTTCCATTGCATCCTCATTATTTTACATCTCCAGATACAACTGCCAATAAAACAATGGAATAAGCAAAGTGAAAAATGTGTTTGCAAACATTAGTAAACCTGTTCCTCGGCACTTTGCCCACCAAACACAGTGTATCCTAATACTGAACTGAGGTTTCCACAGAAAAAACATGGCATCTAACTGCCTCAGCAATGGCTGAGACACATTTATGTAATATAAGATAAACAATGCATTCTTAGGTTATTATGCATAAAATATTACAGTAATTAAAACTGAAAGATAACATACCTTTCTGAAATACCACTTTTCAAGAGCAGAAATGAGTTTGGCACCATGTTCATTCTCAAGGAAGCCCACCTCTGTTGCAGTATAGGTTGTTGTTCTGGATTGGTGGCTATTATCCCGAATAGTCTTCTTCTTCATTTTCACAAGTAACGCACAAGCTATACATAGCAAACAACTTCAATTACACATATGAAATAAGTGTTATATGTCTGATTTTTGCATTGTTGCTTTTAGTAGTGATAATTTCCTTTGTCCCACACCAATTATGTTTTCCTTGCTGTAACAATTTCATAACCAAAATAAAACTTCAGATAAAAACACTTTCAAAACATGAACTGACACCTAATAATACTACCACATTACAATATGTACCTCTGAATCAGTCACTTGTATTGATCTAAGGGTTCCATTTTCTGGTGATGATAATGAAAATGTAATAATTCCAAAAGTTAATTCCTACAAACACCATTAAATGTTTTCTTTCACTTTTCGGCAAGTATGAACTGCTTATTTTTAAAGAAAATAAAACACTGCCTTAGAGCCAGACAAGTACAGCACACACTGAATTTAATACGCATCTAAGAACTTCAATACAACAAAATAAAAAGATCTGGTGAACGAATTTTACTACATGAAGGGTTAACTTCATTATTTCAGTATGAAGACTAGAACACTGTACATATAACCACAAATACCTTTACTGCAACAATATTACTTAAAACTTTCTTAATTGACAAATCATTGTTCACAGACCAGTAAGTACTCTGACTGTAACAACATACCAACTTTAGCATCATGGACCTCATCGGATGCCTGCTTAACAGCAGACTGTACATCCTCTAACCACAGTACTGTGCCTTCCTTCTGCTTCTGTGTCCAGCAGTGCTGTTGGAGATATACATGCACAACTATGAGAGGACAGGAAAGCAACTCTGCATATTCATGCCACTCTTCCACAGAGGGTAAGAGGAGGACTGCTTTTATAAAATAATAATTGAAATAACTATTGACAACACAATCATAATTGAATGCATATGGCAAGTAACAACAAAAATTACATGCCCTCATCAGCATAATGCCTTTTAGACTTCAGTTGCATTACACCTCAGATATACTGACAGAACATATTTCATAGTCACAATAAGCTTTAAGGACAAAAGAAAAGCAATATCCAAAGTTACTGTAAAGATAAAAACAATTAATATAAATAACAGAGAACACAACGGTAATTTGGTCATTATCTCTGTTCATTATGCAAATTATGACAGGTGTATGACACATATTACTTTCTCAAATCATCCAATCCCAAATCCCAATCATAAAACGCAACTATATAATATAAACACAAATAAAGACTCATCAGTCATCACACAATATCATATAATATTCCCGAAGACTGGCTGCTAGCCAATAACAGTGTGTTTGTTAGAAAGGTTATGTAATTGACTGATACATACACGTAGATGTTTAAAGTACAACTCAGCATCAGTGGCAGAAACATACTCCACTACTTTGAGTCCAGGATATTGTAAAGCTCTTAACATGGCTGTAAGGTCTCTTCCTTCTACAGCAGTGTTTAAGTCATGTAAAGCCAATATCACTGAAATTTACAAAGTATTTACTTTTATTAATCATTAAAAAAACACACACAATAATTTCACTTAAAGATTTGAGGCCCATGTGAATAAGGTAAAATCATGTTGCACAGAATATAAAGCAAAGATTTTGTTTAAACTTACCCAGGTTGCTCTCATCATACTGGTGAGTAACAATGTCTATACACTCATGAATGTCTGTGTATGTTAATACAGAACATTCATATTTGTCAGCAATTTTTTTCTTTCGTAAAGCAGCTAATGCTTGCCAGTATTTTGATTTCAATTCTGGGTCCAAATCCTGTTTAAATAATGTACATAAAATGAGTTACCAGTAGCTGTCATTTCACAGTACACTTCTGACAAAGTATAATTAAAAAGTTCTTGGAAACAAAACGTTATATTTATCCACAAACAGATTTACAAACAATCTGAAATGTAGAATATCTAGGTGATGTAGGCACTTTATCATCCTGCTTTGTCACATTACTGCATTACTCTGCCTTTCACTTTGATATTGTTAGGGTCATGAGATGGACAGGACAAGAAGCATGCAGGAAGTAATGTACATACTGTACATAACTGTCATACACTAATTAAAAATCAAACAGAGTCCCCAGATCCAGATTCAATGATCATTAATTTCCTGTTTTGATTACATTAATATGTGTAATTAAAGCAATCTCAAATTAGCATGATGTTAGTAAACATAGTAACTTAAAATCATAAACAAACTCCATTTACATAACAACACAACAAATGGAGGTGGTGCCTCAAAGCTATGTCGAGTTTTGAAGAATCATTTTCATAATCACTGAATGGTCATATGCAGATAATACCTATACAAAATGGATGGTATAAGCTATTTTTCATTGTGCCATGTTCTTATTCCCATATTTACATAGGCTACCCACACAAGTTTAAACATTAAATATTATCAGCGAAAGCCAGATTTACTTACTGTAAAATGAGCACTGGGATTAGACAGAGCTCTCCATGTGTCTTCAATGTTACCTGCATCTACGGCCTGTGTTACAGCAGCTATACAGTATAGAACTTGTACACTTGACAAAATTTCTTGATATGACAGGCTTACCTGGAAAGTCAAGTAAAAAACCTGAGACATGTAATGTCCAGTTCAAAATATAATTCAGATCAAATGAGGACACATTTGTTTCTGCAGTCTGCTATATTTGTTTATGGCTTATTTAATGACAGTGTTAGTACCTCATACTATATAACACTGAAAGGCAGAATTGATGAGCAATGAATTAGGAAGCAAATGGCAGGAAAATATCACAGTGTAATTCAACACAGCATCCCAGTATCCACCTGAAGGGACCAAGGAAAATCAATATGGCCAGGATAGTTGGTATCCCAGCTGTGAACAAAGAAGGATTGTCTAAAATGCAAGTCAGGGGCATTAAAACTTGAGCCAAATAGGTAAATTGACCTTGTTATTAAAAAATGCCCATTAAATACAGATAACAGCATATGTTACCACAGGTATTTCAGTAGTTTCTTGCGCAGTTATCAGTTTTTCTGTTTGTACAGAGCTCACCATGACAATGCTAATGCACAAGCTGGGCAAACAACAAATAAATATTATATTACCAGAAAACTAACAAACCGATAGGCATTAGTCCAGAGCCAAATGCAATTGTAACTTTATTTGCAGAACCAATTATTTTCACCTCAAAGCAGCTCATATGTAAACGTGCATAAACTATCTGCAATATTCATCTGTTTATCTACAATACATAGTTTCAGTAACAAAATCAAAGTAAAACCAATTAAGCAACAAAATATCAACTCACCATTTCACAATCATGTAATAAAAATACTCACAATTTACAAAACCAGCTAGTTTCCATCTTACATGCCAACACAAGGTTTTTTTGACATACACATTACAAACTACACAATGTCACATCACTGTCACCATAAACACTTATGTTAGCTTCAAATCACAACCATTATTAATTTATCCACCATGCACATTCAAGACTTTAAAACTGTCTCAACTGAAATAATCAGGTAAATTAGAATGCCTGCCTATTAAAAATACTCCTACATTTAGAGTTTATATATATATATATATATATATATACATACTATAAACTTTTCATGTCATGGTGTCTGTTGTTATCACTACACACTTTTGTATTAGTAACCTATCTTTAAGTCATAAGTTATCACTGGATATAGACTGTCTTTCACTCTCACATTACATTCATGCATTAGTAGCCACTGCTGATGCCTTCAGAATGCATAATATTTGTTTGCCCTATTACTAGTGACCCTCCCACTTACAAAGAAGTTTAATGATGTATCTTCACCACATCCCTCTAGGCAATTTGCTGTCTATAGCTACACACTTTTGTATCAGTGACCTATCCTCATGTCATAAGTTATCACTGGATGTGGAGTGGACTGTTCATCCTTTGCTTTCACTCTCACATTACATTCATGCATTAGCAGCCACTGCTGATGTCTTCGGAATGCAAAATATTTGTTTGCCCTGTTACTAGTGACTCTCCCATTTAGAAAGATGTGTAACGATGTATCTTCACCATACCCCTCTGGTCATTTTTCTGTAACTTTGCTAGTTTCTTGTCTAGCATGGTCTGTAAACGTTGTATGTCTTTCTTGCTTTACTTTGCTTCACTGTTTTGTAGACATAATAGCATACTGACTGTTGTTATCTACTGTGTTGTGATCTCAGAGTAAGAAAGTATAATCAACAGCTTTCCAGACTGTCATATACTTTGCATTTTGTATCCAGTGTTGCCATCTGACCTGTGTTACAGTTTTACTTTGTTCATTAACTCTGTTAAAACAAGGCTGTGGGCTGTTACATTTTTGTCCTTGGGTCAAAATGCTGAAAGGAAGGAGCCCCACAAGGATACACACAAATACATGCACACACATTCAGCATGGTGATATCATAAGCCCACTTTTTTTCTTTAAAAAATTAAAGTAGACTAGAAATGTGTCACATTTAAAAGCAATTGCAATACTAACCCCACATTCCAATTTATCAGCCTTCATTTCTTCATAAAACAGAGGAGCTGCAAACTTGGTGATGTTTATGGGCAGTTTCAGTATTGGATTGCATAAAGCTGTGTGTAAATCTTGCCATGTCCCACTGTCCAGCGCAGAGTTCACAAGAGCAACAGATACGCGTTCTGAGGAGTGGTGCAAAAGATAACATAACTCACTCCACATTTATATTGGTCACATGAATAAAACAGAGTGTCTTTTCTTTCTTATAATTTACGTATTTTTCAAACATTTTACTGAGCTAATATATATTGTTAATAAGTGGCCATGTCTTTAGTCTCTTGCATGTAAGTTCTAAATTTCTTGGATAGAAACTTTTCTGTCTATCAAGTACACATTTTTACTGTATGCTCACTTACTACATTATATATTTCTCCTGCATGTTTCAATCATTAATAATCTGCAGGGAACTCACTTAATCACACACACACACACACACACACACACACAAAAAAACCCAGATTTTAAATAACATAAATTACAAAACTTACAATTTGACATACGATAAAATACTTTAAGTAACATTTTAGTACAGTCTATAAAATTTGTAATATAAAATTTTGTTTCCATTTTTCATGCAATTAATTTACCCTACTTTGGATTATCATTGATAGCAATCTTCATATAAAACATCCCCTTTGGTACATCAATCGCATATATATAAATTAATATCTTCAACCACACACAAAAAGTTGCTCTGTAATCGTAATTTACTTGGCAACTAGTTTTTGGCTCTGAATGTGGGCCACCATCAGACCATTTACCCAAGAACATAAAAATACACAGAAACTCAATACACAAAAGAGGGTTACCTCCAGACTCATGGTACATAATGTTTCTGTATATGTTTGTGTTCTTATGTAAATGGCCTGATGATGGTCCACATTCAGAGCCAAAACTAGTCACCAAGTAAAATACGATTATAAAGTAAGGTGTGCGTCATGCGTGATTGAAGTTATTAATATTTACTTATCACTAATAATCAAAACATGCAGGAGAAATACATACCATAATGTAATACAACATATCATAAGAAAAACCGAGTACTTTGATAATAAAAAATTTTGTCAACCTGAACATTAGTACTTAATACAATAATCTCACTTAAGAATATCAACACTTCCTTCTTGAACAGCAAATATTGGTAATTTTGTGGAGAGAATCTTACAGGCTGGAACTGTTTCCCATCTGTGCAGTAAGATTCCTATAAATATCCCATGCCATCAAAGCATCACTGAAAATGTGTTACATGGTGCAACAAAGCTTAATATACAAGGAATTTATGTTATGAGAGTAAGTGTCTGGCATCAAGCAACCTTGTACAGGGCTCAGTCAGGTTTTCAGATGGGAGAGGGGAGAAAAAAAGTGTCAGCTTTACAGACAGTGTAGCATTTTTCCACAAGAGACCAGTCTTACAAAATGTTGTATATGTCATGCACTGAAGGTTTTGATCACAAAGTTTAGGGGAAAACTGTGAGAATTTTTCATGAATAAAGCATTTAGCTTAAAATTCAAAAAGATTCAAACAAAAACTAGCCTTATGCCATGATGTGTGTTACAAAACATGTGGTAACAAATAACAGCATATCTGTAAACTGGAAATTTCAACATCCCCCAATAACATAAATGGGCGTTATCAAAAGCTTTGCAATAGTCGTTAAAATTTCACCAACAGACAGAGAATCTATTGCACTAATTTTTCCAAATGATCCACATAAAAAGCAAGTTAAATCCAAATTAAGGCCACATATCTCCAATACAAAACATGCCAACCTGGACACAGAAATCTGCATTATGACTGAGAAAGAGTTAAAATAACACAATTGGATGCACCAAAAAAAAATCCCTCTGACAGTGCACATTTTTACATCTGCTAACTGAAGTCATAAAGGAGTTTCTGAAGGACTCAAGTCTGCCAGTGACTTCAAATTGATAATTTCTTCCCATTTTTTAATTCTTGATATGTCTTCTTTACTTTGTCAAGTTCACCAGAATCACAAATATTATGTTCTTCTGTTCCCTTTCAAATTCATAAGTATAAAACTCTATGTGTTCACACACTCACCATTAACAATGGAGACCTGTTCTTCAATCTCTGCCTGTGTCAAAAGTTGATCATACACATCAGCCACGTAGCTATTCTTAAGTGACTGTAAATACAGAAGATCTGGATTGCAACAGCACTTCAACTATTAACCACAACACATATCCTCAGGGTAGTGCTGTTCAATAGCAGCCAGCTACAGACTTCATAATGAAATGCATCCTACTTCTTTCTACTGCATTATAACAGCAATTTAATAACTATAAATGTATACTGTTTTCCTAAGAAGGTTTTTATATCCTGCAAATCAGTTTCATGTCATCCAAGAGTATTGGCTATTAAAAAAAAAATTAATTCCACAAACAGTAAAGGTATCAAGATTAATAATCTGTCCTGCTTCATGTCCAAAGGTTGTCAAGTTACGATATCCATACACAACATACAGCAATGCAAAATTGTGTATCAGTTTGAATCTCAGGACTGCCTTTGTCATTAAGCATGGTTCATCTTAGGGATAAGGTATCAGCAGTAGACAGCAACGACAACATCAACAATGAATCCAAAATTAAGATTACTGTCTGCTACAATATGATGGTGTGTAATATGGTAGATAAATTGATATCTACCAGACTACATAGTGTCACATCCAAGAACATCATAACCTCAGTACTCATTGTTGTGAGAACGTCAAATCTCACTAACAATAAATCTGAACATGAACATGTGTCTTAGCTAGTTCATTACTTGGTACACAGTGGGTGAATCAGCAGTAAATAAATACCAACCACAAAAAATAAAAATAAATTCAAATTAAAATACATCATTCCTTCACACAACCATAGAAAACAGCCATTTTCCAAGTGTAGGAACTTCTGTTTAGCAGTCAATACTGCAAGTATCAGAGCAAGATACTTCTGTTATGGAAGAAAAGCTTCATCATCATAACAAAGCAGAAATTCCAAAGGAATTATAGAAGCACATCTTAAAATTACAGTTAATAACTTAAATCTACATAGTCCAGTTGAAATACCCTGTTAAGAGCCTCTTCTATTTTACTATGTTTGGCATCTCCCAAATCCTCCTGATAAAATGCAGCATAAGCAGGGAATATGTTTTGCAATCTTGCAGCTGGATTACACAGTGATTCCAACATTCCTGATGGATCCTGCACATAATAAAAGGACTGTCACTGTTCACAGTTAAAGGAGAAATATTTGTCTGTGCTCAGGTATTATTTTTAAATTCAGAGATTACTATCCTTTAAATTACTAACAATATGGCATCTGGTGTGTTCTGAATCTCACCACTGGTGGTAGATTATATACTAGTAACATGTCCAAATTTAGCAAATGTGGTGGGCATAGTGGGAGAAAAAATAGGGGGGGGAACAGTAAATTGGAGCTGAAATGTACTCTTTGCAATACGGCACTTTGCAAATCCATATATCACACATCAAAAATTAACTCCACTTAAAAATACAAATAGGAACATAAAAGGATTACTTTTATGTTGCATTATGTAACAAAAGTATTCTAGCCCTGAGATGGAAGCAATTTACAGTACATGCCATTTATAACTGCATCCAAAATCATTTTGTTGGCACAAACAGGTAAAATATCAGGCTAGTAACACTAGTGGGCTGAATTCTCAGATACCATATTAACCCAAATACAGTGATACCTCAGCTAACGAAGATAATTCGTTCCAGAATCACATTCATTTGCCGAAATCTTCGTTAGCTGAAACACACATACAGACGGAAAAGATAAGCTCCTGGAATGGCCCGACCATTCATGTTTGCTGCTTTATGTTAGCGCGCGCATCCACTAAAACATTCGTTAGCCAAATCCATATTCGTTAGCCGAGTCCGAAAAACAGCAAAAAAAATTTTAGTTAGCCGAAAAATTCGTTAGCAGGGTCACTCGTTAGCCGAGGTATCACTGTATAAGGCAACCACCATTCACAAGCTGCAGTTTTCAGGAAAACATGTTTAACTTTTTGTGTGATCATACCATTTTTCAGATGACGAATTAAGAAAATAGTCTCATCTTATATTCAGGTAAACGCTGTACATGTCAGAGTCAAACACAAAAATCAGGCACCGCTGACACTGAACCGCTACTGTCAACAGCAACCATAAATTTCAGGGAATGTAATAAAAACCTGGTCATTGTCAAGTACATTCAATGTTAACAGTGTTATTACAATAACAGTATGGCAAAACTGGCCTGATTATCAGTGGGCACAGCTAACGTATGGGAGGAACCTGCCACCTTCATTTCCTACCACAAGATACTGGTTTCTATCTGCAAAATTAGTCTCACAACCCACAAAACAATCATCTTAATTTCTTTTTAATCTGTGTCCAGCACTTTATAAACAGTAAATAATTTGTTTGGTAAACGTTTTAACACATTTAGGTGAAGCTATTTAAAGTTATAAATTCAAATAATCTCTTCAGTGTATGTTTCCCTAACATGCCAATCTATTTTCAGATCATGAGACTCAAATATTCTCTTTAATATGTGTTTCCCTAACCTCTCAATCTATGCTCAGATTTTAAACTCTCCAAAACAATAGCAAATTCAGGTTTTGAAATTCGCATAAAATAAACTAGGCCAGGTGGCATGTCATATGTCAAAATAAGGGGTCTTAAAACATAAAATTGGAATACCTGTAATGAAATACAAGTACCTTAAGACAAACTACAGAAGGATTCATATGAAACACACAAGTCATTATTTCCTGTAATTCTTCAATGAAATATTGGAAGCATAAAGTCATCAAGCTCATCATGAATTCATGCATATGCCAACTTAGTTTCACTGCATTCTATGCACGCATTACAAAATTACAGGCCTCAACAACACAGGCATCCTATATGAATTAATCTGTAAAAAACTTTTTCTTTCAACCCGTACATATTTAACATAAATTTACAATTTCTGCAGCAGAAAAATATTTCCAATGTGAATAATATTTTCCAACATCTGTTTCTGTTCCTGATTTCCTTCCAGCCCATTCTGCTTGATTAGAAAGCTATGACTGGCTTAATTGGGCACCTGGCTATCAATTGCTTCATTGATGGCTATAATTGCTGCATGAAGAACTGCTGCATCAGCTGCTAAATCATTAGCTAGAATACCACCAATCTTCTGAAAAGCTGGCATTTGAATGCCATACTTTTTCAACTCCAGCCTTACAACATCAATTTCTTCATCTGGAATAAAACAAAATTCCAGCAAACATGTTCTCAGAGATACAAAGAAATAAAGTAAACTAAAATTAAACAAAATCAATGGAATGAAAGGAAATGATAAAAAGAAATCAGGCTGATAGCAACAGCATAGAAAGGAGGTATATTAGTCTAATCATTTCAACATAAACAAAGAATTAGGAAACAGCACATGTGGACACATTAATTCACTGTAATTTCCAAGTTACAATTCAATTTCTCACATCTTCGTATAATGGCAAATATATGATTAATGCTTCCTTACTTTCCTGCCTTGGCAAGTCACAAAACAAGTGATGTTCAGAGACTACTAAAACTGTTTCACAGTTGACACCAAACAAATTAAACTACAAATTTGAGGGTTGTTTGACTGTGCATCTTCCTCGTGAAATAACTTGAAATGCCAAATTGGTGCAACAAGGTAATTTCATTAATGTATTCTTAGCTCGACATGTTTCGGGTACATATGCCCATCATCAGGAGCACTGGATGTTGAGTTGCAGCATATGGTTTTCTGCACCGAGTTTTTGGGTGGGTGGTGGTCTTGAG
>Ga0123354_10001287_pt1 | contig 29811 bp, 10 predicted proteins | sample TergutLab28metaG_2_FD_97872 | JGI IMG/M metagenome (GOLD analysis project Ga0123354, IMG submission 97872) | Labiotermes labralis P4 segment gut microbial communities from Petit-Saut dam, French Guiana - Lab288 P4 | ecosystem: Host-associated > Arthropoda: Insects > Digestive system > Gut ... | reverse complement strand
TTCGTTACCAATGACGTAAATTCGTAAAATTTTGATAATCAGCAAGTTTTTAATTACGTCATTAATGCCTATTTGATTACTATAATTGCCGTCTCGGAATGACGCTTCGTCTTTAGAGTAAAGTGAGGAGAGAAAAGAGGCGGCTTCGCCGCCTCTTTTCTCCTCTTGTTCTCTGTAAATGTCCGTCATTCCGAACGAAGAGAGGAACCTAACCTCAACTAAACGACATTGGATTTTATTTTCTTAATTCTTTTATCTAATTTAGCCACGAATTTCACAAATAAGAAATAACTTTGTGCAAATTCGTGAAATTTGTGGCTAAAATTAATAATCCAAGCTAACTAATTGAAACACAGTGTCCTCTAAAAAACAGGTAACGAATAAGTAACGTTTGTAACGCTTTCATCTGCTGTATTTTGCATCATGACAAATAGCTCTTGAATATTTGCCAAATGTACGGATAAATCGTGAATTTGACAATAAAATTAGTTTTTAAACATAAAAAAGGAGCGGATGAGGATTTTCCTCCACTCCTAATTTGTTATTGATTATTAGTTCCGTTGCACACTCCATTGTCATAATTAGTGTCTCTAAGAAATCTAAAAATTAATTCTTATGGAGAATTTAGGTGTTCTTATGGAGAATTGAAAAATCGTTATTTCGATAATATTTCAATGAATTGTGCATAAATATTGTAATGAACATGCCGTATCAAAAAGAAGGTATTCCCATGCTTGCAGGCAAAGGTAATTTCGTGTTCTTAACGCCTCTGCAAGGTCAAGCCCTACGGGTTTTTGGAAAAATCTCCACCCTGCGGGTAGTATTTTCCCAAAAAACCTTACACCGGCTAAACACTTCATTAACTTGGCCTGCAGAGCACAGGAATACTGGTTTAAAAGCCAGAAATTGTTTAATAAATAAAAATCAGTGTTCGAGCCACAGGCAGATCACTGAAAGGAAAAGACAACTTCCGGACAAATCAAGAAAAAGCCTTCTAATTCAAACAGTTAAAAGGCTTTTTTTCTTTTTAGTTTTCTTCCATAAAAGACAAAAAAAACAATTCTAACATGAAAACCGTTACTAAATCGGTACGGTAAATCAAAAATAAAAAACCCTACCGATTTTCGACATAAGTCTATTAATGGTCAAATATAACTTCAAAAATAGCACCTATTTTCAATGTAAATATCTTATTTATAGCATACTGTCATAAATGATATTAGATTTTAATGATTTTTTTAGAAACTTGTTTACTTGAGTTTTTCAATTGGATAATATATGTTCCTGCCTGTAGATTTTGAACATTAATCCGATAGTTTTGCTTCGTTTGATGAGCTATCTTCAAACCAAAAAGATTGAAAATGTCTACATCAAAATCATGTATCCCCTCCACGTTTAACCAGTGGTTGGTAGGATTCGGATAAACAACTACATCAGAAGAATAACCGTTTTCAATAACTTGGATACCTGTAATTTCTTTCGCAATTTCCATTGGGATAATATTCCATCCTTCGACCATTAGTTTCACATTTTCGCCATTCGTATCATTCGTATTAAATTCTAAAATAACGGATTTCGATTCGCCCGGAAGCAAAGAAAAATAATTGTCGCTGTAAAATACCGGTAACACCCGCTCACCCGATTCGCTTTTCAATACTTTTAAGCGAATCATCAACGCTACATCTGAAGTCGGATTCGTAATTAATGTCGTAATAAAACGTTTTGCTCCATTTACCGAATCTTTCAAAGCGCCTTCCAAACCAACCTTTTTCATATCACGCAAGGGTGTGTAGGTCTGATAGTTTGTTGCACGCCAATAGAAATTGTCGGACAAAATCTCGTCTGCTCTCTTTAATTTCAGTTTGATAAAATGAACCGGAGAAATGTCATCCGGATAAGTAATTGTAAAACAATTTTTCACTTCATCATCCAATGTAGCAATAGCAAAAGATTTAGTATCCTTTAAAGTTCCATCCATATTATATATGGTGGCTTCCGCTTGCAAGTTTTCAAATTGATGTCCGGTGTTGTTTACGACTTTAACCATATTCGAGTTATAATCCCATAAAATATGTAAAGGTTCGGATGCTTTTTTGCAACCATAATAACCTGCGGTTTGTTCGAGATAGTAATCATAAGTCTGCCAAACGGTGGAGGGCCAAGCCGACTGGCTCATCCACATCAAGGCGCCATTAGATTTGCATCCGGCAAAAGACTCAAACATTGCCTTGTGATTTTCCATATTGACCATCTGCGCTTGCAGACAAAAATCTTCGATGGAACCAGGCGTGCCGTATTTGCTGACTGCAGCTGTGAAAGCGTTGCCTCCTTGAGCGCTGTTGCAATAATCGTGGATACCCCACATTTCGTTGATTGGCCAAAGTTTATCTTCCGGCATCATAGCGCTCATGCTTTCTACCGAAGGCACATTAGGCATTCCGATTTCGCTATGTATTTCCCGGCTGTTGCGGTTTGCAAAATACCATTTCGGGTTTTGTACCGAATAGGGGCCATAACCGCTGACAAGTTGGTCTGCCGAATGAGGAATATAAATCCTTGTACCGTCGATCGTTTCTACCGCGTTTTTCAAGGCTGTATTCAAAGAAGCGGGCGGATTACCTTCATTGCGACCACAATACAGGGCTACCGATGGATGGTTGCGAACTCGCTTGATTTTATCTGTGGCATTTGCCATAAACATCGTTTCGTCGTTGGGATTAGGTCCGTCGCCCGGATTGGCTAACCAAAAATCGTCCCAGACCAGAATACCGTATTTGTCGCAAGCTTTATAGAAATAATCGCTACCGGTCTGACCTACCCAGTTACGAATCATGGTAAAGTTTTCTTCTTTATGCAAACGCACACGGACATCGTAACCTTCTTCGTCCAAACGCAGTTGCGCTTCGCTCAATCCCCAGTTTCCTCCACGAAGGTAAATCCGTTTTCCGTTTACATAGACCGTTAAAATTCCATCAGTAGTAGAAGTTGTAATTTCGCGAATGCCGAAAGGCACGATTTTTACATCGGAAGGGTTTCCGTTTTCTTCAAAAGTTAGATTGAAATTATACAAAAATTGTTCGCCATAGCCATTGGGCCACCATAATTGCGGATTAGATAAAACAAAAATATCATCCACTGTTACTGTTTTTGTTTCTCCGGCAGCTAAACTGACCGGAACATTCACAGGAGCAATTCCTGTCGGCATAAGCGTTGCCGACAAAGTACCATTAACGGCTTGATTTGTGTTATTTATTAAATCTACCGTCAAAGATAAATTGGCTGAAGTCGTATCGGGTAAATTCAGTTTTGTTGTTACAAATGGATTCTCAATAGAAACCGCACTTGCCGAAGAAAGAAAGACATTATCCTGAATCCCAATATTGCGTCCGCGAATCGTTGGCAACCAATCCCAACCTACACTCGCATGAATTGTCGGATTGTCTGCGCCCAATGCGCCTCCGTTTGGTCCCGCATCTGCCAAGGTTTGCAGCGTTACTGCTCCCGGAGTATCATTTTTATGAATATATACCGCTAAATAAGCCGTTTCGCCCGGAGTTACATAGTCTGTAATGTCAAATTTTCCACGGATAAAAGCGCCTTCGATGCGTCCTGCATTGTGACCATTTACATATACATCCGCTTTCCAATTGATGCCATCAAAATTCAGGAAAATGTGTTTTTCTCGATAGGTTTCCGGAATTGTGAATGAATCGCGATACCAGAAATCAGCAGTGAAGAACGCATCGGAAATTTGTAATTGCTGGTCGCCGAAATTCGGGTCGGGAATAGCTCCATTATTCAGGTAAGTGGTCAAAACCGTACCCGGAACGGTAGCTATCAACCAGTTGCTGTCGTCAAAAGCAGCTTGTGAAATTTCATCGCCTGTGCCACTTACCTGTTCGGCGCGTTGTAATTTCCAGTTTCCACCGGATAAATACTGTGTCCCATCGGGTTGCAGAGGCGGTTGTGGTTGCGGAACTATTTTTACGCCACCGTAACCATAAATTTCCATTTCGATTAATTGATAGTTTTGACTATTATTTGCTTCCGTGAGATTCAGACGGACATAACGGGCATATCCGCTTGCAGGTATTTCTTCCGTTCCGCCTTGTCCGGAGGTAGTAGAATATATTTCCTGCCATGTTTTTGCATCTTCGGAAAATTCGATATCATAAGTTTTAGCAAAGTTTTCATTCCAAAACAGTTTGATATTTTCAATATCGCATACCGCACCTAAATCAACATAAATCCATTCAGCACCTCCGGTTTTGCTAATCCATTGACTGGAAAATTGCGGCTTATCAATCCGGCTGATATCCCCTTCGTACAAACCTAATTCAGAAAATTGCGTTCGCGTATCGCCATGATTTGCCGTAATATTTAACCGGTATATCTTGTAAGGAGCTGTATTGCTAATAGTGAATGTTTTGGTTTGCTTGCGATCTGAAAAATCCATATTAGATTGTGTATCTAAAGTTGTCCAGTTTACACCGTCATTGGAAGCTTGTAACGTCCAATTTTTCGGATCGCGATTCGGTTCATCATTAGCCGAAGCCAATGAATATTTGTTAATAGCATACGCTTGTCCACCACTGAAAGCATACTGTATCCAACACGCCGGATGAAATGTTAAATATTTCGTTTCAACTGTTCCGTCAAATGCCATCTCTTTCGATTCTCCCGAAGGCGAGTCGTCGTACTGCGAAGTAATCACCGATGCATCGTAAACCGTTTTTATTCCATCTGTTACCAAGTGAGCTGTATGGTCGTAATCTATGGCGCTTGAATGATAAGCTGCACGATTCAAAGCTAAATTCTCCTTAACAGCGTCTGTTCCATAGACTTCTATTTCCCACAGAGAATAGCCGTAAGAGGTAGCCCGTTTTACGCCTTGCATTTTTACATATGCTCCTGTGCCCTGAACCGGAATAATTTCGAGGCTTCCTTTTCCATTCGTTTGTGTATAAATATTGCGCCAGTTTTTACCGTCGTCCGACACTTGCAGAATATACGATATTCCGTAAGCAGCTTCCCAATTCAGGCGGATTTCGGTAATATTTTTCATTCCTCCTAAATCAATTGTAATCCATTGATTGTCGCTGTAGGCAGATGACCAGCGCGTACCGGTATCTCCATCTACTGCGTTTTCCGGCGGACAATTGTCGGCAGTTCCGGAAGCCGTAACCGGTCGAAGCAAAGCCAAATTGTGAGGTATTTCGTTCACCGTTAAAGTGATTTCTGCCGTTTCGCCTGCTTTCAATTGAATCGTCCGCGCTTCATTTCCAATTGTTGAAGCAGTGATTGGTACATTTCCCGTGATCGAAACAATTCCTCTCCTCTGAATCAGCGTAATGTTTTGATTGATATTTGATTTTAATTGACAACTGATAGTCCGTTCATTCATATCCCAGGTCAAATTTTCGACTGTTACCTGATTACGTGTTTTTATTCCTGAAACAGATCCGGTAAGCAAGGATTGTGGAAGCGCAGGTAATAGTTCAATTACTTGGTTTTTAGAATTAACCAGCATTTCCATCATAATAGTCGGTACGGTATTGCAAACATCAGTACAAAACGTATTGAAATCTTTGTAGTGCGCCGAAGCTAACGATTTAAAGAAAAAATCTTCTTTGATGAAGCGTAAAAGTTTTCCATTCACCGATTGATCATTGTTCAAATTAGCAGCGTTTAGCGCAGCGTGCAAAATACCATGCCCGGCGCCTTCATAGCTATAACCGTCTTTTTTAATTAAAGTTTGTTGCGCTGCGTAATACAATTCAGGCGTCTGCTCTTTCGAAATTTCATTTAGAGGCCAAACAGGAATCATTTGGCTCGAATGGCGGTGTGGATAATTATCATTCAATCCATGCCATGACCATTCGCTTAACGCTCCATCGGAATTTATTAAGTAAGGTGGCAACTGGTTTAATATTGCCGTCCAGCGGGAGACTCCCTGATCTGCTCCTTGTTCATATCCGAATTTATTACAAATATATATGAGTTTTTCCAAACAGAATTTTGCTCCTGCGATATCAAAAGTAGTATTGTTCACCAAAGAGTAGCCCAAACCGCTCGGTTGGTCTTCGGGAGAAATTGAGCCTGCAAAAATGTATTTACCGTTAGTGTCTTTGACTTTTAAAAAATCTTCGTAAAAATCGCCCATTTCGCGCAACAGGGGATACAAGCGGTCACGCAAAAACGCTTCGTCGCCGGTTACTAAATAATGTTCCCAAAAAGGATAAAGCAACCAACCCATTTCGCCCGTTGCATATTGATAGGGATAATAATAGCTAAGCGCAGAAATCAGTCCGTTCAGTCCTGCTGTGTTGCCGCCGCCCAACATTCCACGACAGCCTAACAATTTTTGGGCATTGGTTCTGAATCCATCAGCAAGGCGTTCCATCAGAGAGAAATAACCTTCCATCGCTTCGGGCATATCCCCGATATTGCCTCCGCCGATTTGCAGATTCAAATTAGCGTCGAGATGATAATAACCGCTCCAGCCCACATTGCAATCGCCTGTCCATAAACCAAGTAAATCAGGAGGCGACAGTTCGCTACTGGCAGAAAGATACAGATAACGTCCCGAATAGAACAAACGTTCCCACAACGCAGTAACAGCTTGCGGTTCGCTTTTTTGTTTAGCTATCAAGGCTTCGTTGGTTAATGCACGGTCGGTTTCATTGGCGCTAAAATCCAACATCACGCGATCGAAAATTGCCTGATGCGTTTCGATTTGTCCTTGCAATAAAGTATTGTAATCGGTTGAAATATCATTGAGTTGCGATTGTAAGGGTTGTTTGTCCCATTCGGTTGTGCAATCGCTGTAATACTTATCCGTGCGAGTCAGCAAAAGCAACGAATTGGCATCACTGATAGTTAAAACATTATTGTTCATGGTTTTTGTTCCACCGGAAATAATGATTTTTGTAACTCCTTCGTAACCTGCGCCATTAGTATTGCTTGGATATTTTACCCGCAGATTTAAGTAATTTTCATCTGAAACATTGGTAAAAGTCATTGTATTAGGAAAATTCATTCCCGGATCTGTTCCTAATTGAACGGTACAATTCAACAAACCGGCGGTAGGAGCTGTCAGGTATTGCACAATCACATTATCTTTTCGGGAAACAAAGCTGCGTCGTTCCCAATTTCCTCGGTTGTCGGCCCATCGGACGATAATTTCGCCGGTACGGAAATTACATTCACGCGAATAATTCGATACGTTGCCGTCTTTTGGAATATGAATCAGCATCTCATAGCCCGGATGCTTGTTTCCTTCGCCTCCGTCTTGCCAGCCATGTACGGCATTTGCCAAATCGTTTGCTTCTTTCCATTTTTCATTAGCGCAGTAATTGCGGATTTTTGTCAGATTATCTTCGCTCACCGTATTAAAAGAACGTTCGCGAGAAGCAGCCATAAAAAATTTACGGTCATTATAGATTACCGTTTCATCTAAAGGATTACCAAAGACGATAATACCCATTTTGCCGTTTCCGGATAAGAAACCGTTTCCCCAATCACCGTAACTTGTCGGAAAAGTATTGGAAATACTCTTCCGTTCCTGCGGCATATCCGCTTTCGCAGAGATATATACAAAGATAACCAATAATAAAAATATCCCTCTGATTGAAAAAATTCTTTTGTTCATGCTATTTATTTTTTTATTGTAGAATAATTATTTGCTCAAAAATAGTTTAATAATATTAATAATCTCCTTAAAATTTCTCTTAATAAAAAACATTAATCAAAAAATCAAAAAATTTCTTTATATTTTTTACTTTTCATACTACCTTTGTTTCCATTATCAATAGTCCGGTATAAAATATATGAACAGATTTTTATTTGTAATTGTAATCTCCCTCTTATTTAATAGCTATTGTGTTGCGCTTGATATAAATAATGAAGGAGGTTATGGTCTGTTGATTCGATCCATGCCTGTAGCTGATTCCCGGAAAACTTCACTCATATTGGAAAATAATTCACCACTGAAGTTAGGAAAAGAAACAACAATGACTTTTGATGTATTTGTTAGGGGTGAAAATGTCCATGGTATTGTTTTCAGAATGATTACAAATAAAAATGAAAATATAGATTTATTTCTTAACGTTAGTAATCCAACATTTATTGTAGGAGAACAAGTTTATATTATTCCTCAAGAGATAATTATTGGTCAATGGACACCGGTAAAACTGACTCTCTCCAAGACAAAAAATGAAATCCATATATGTTTTGGAAATAGTGAGATGACCATACCTCATATTCTTTCGAATGTTTCCGGTGTGAAAATTTCATTCGGAACATCTAATTTCGATGGATTTGCTTCAACTGATATTGCTTCCGTTAACGTTCGGGATATCCGGATATTCAACAATGGAAAAATAAAACGATACTGGAAGCTGAAAGAACATGGATTGAGTTTTGTTTTGGATTCTGTCGCCAATGTTCCGGCGCTCGCTATCAATCCGCAATGGATGCTGGATAGTTATGCTACGTGGAAAAAGGTTTATTCAAATAAATTTCCTATGAATTCCCAGATCACTTTCGATACAAAAAACACCTTTTACATTGTAACTCCCGATTCAAAAACCATTTATTCTCTGGAGACAACAGAAAACACAATTGATTCCATTAAAGTTCGTAGTGGATTCATCGCTTCGGATTGTCCAAATACTATTTTCTATGACTCTGTTACTAACCAGCTTCTTACATATAATCTGACTGATTCTCTTACTTCTTATTATTCGTTTTCAACAAATATATGGAGTTATCAAAATCAACCCTCTCATGATCCATATTCTGATAATTCAGCGGTGTATATGCCTCATGAGCAAGCAATCTATTCCTTCGGAGGATATGGATATTATAAATATGCTCACGATCTTATTCGGATGGACATTGCAAACGGAAATCAGGAAAAGACCGAATTAACAGAGATATTTCCACGCTATTCCGCCGCTACAACTATAGTTAACGACTCTATTTATATTTTTGGAGGCAGGGGTAGCAAAACCGGACAGCAGGAAATAACGCCGCGCAATTATTATGATTTCTATTCAGTCGATCTGGCAACAAAAAAAGTGGTCAAGTTTTGGGAAATAATAAATGTAGATGAAGATTTTCTTCCCGGTTCCAATTTAATTTATGATCAAGCGAACAATTGTTTTTATGTATTTACAACCAAAGGGGGCGGTACGCTTTTAAAAATCGAAACAGGGAAAAAAGGTTTTCAACAAATGTCTTTCCCTATTAATGAAGATTTTGACATGCTTTATTCATATACCAATTTGTATTTTTCAGAAACGCAACAAAAATTTTATGCCTTAACTTATAGAAAAAAGGAAGGGACAGAAACCAATATTTCCATTTATTCATTAGACTATCCTCCTATGAATATTGATAAAATAATGCAGACGGAAACAAAGCAAGATATATTTCCGATAAAAGGAATGATTGTAACTATTTCAGCCTTGCTATTATTGGGTATAAGCTATTTTCTATTTGTTAAAAAAAACCGTTTTAGAAAAATAGTTAACAAAATTCTACAGCCGAGAAATACAGTAGAAACCTTCAATGAAACGAAATCCAATCCATATAACTTCTCTGTCAGTTCCGTATGCTTCTTAAATGGATTTAATGTAATTAATAAAGATGGAAATAATATTACAGGGTTATTTACTCCTATCCTGAAACATTTGCTGATATTATTAGTCCTCTACACAGCACAAAATGGGAAGGGTATCCTTAACAGCAAATTGAAGCAATTACTTTGGTTTGACAAGGATGAAGCTTCAGCCCAGAATAACCGGAATGTTTATTACAATAAATTACGGTCTGTCTTTAAAAATGTAGGAAAAATTAAACTTGCAAACAACAACGGATATTGGTCTATCGTAATGGATGAAGCCATAACCTGTGATTATATGGAAATCATGAACTTATTGCATGCAATAAAAGAAAACAGGTTTAAAGATCGCGAGCAAATAAATAAACTTTTAACACTCTTATTGCGAGGTGTATTATTACCTAATATGGAATTAGATTGGTTAGATAATTTTAAAAGCGATTTTTCAAACTTAGCTATAGATACTTTATTAACAATCTCTAAAATAGAAGATTACCAATTCGACGATAATTTAAGGATAAAGATTGCCGATACAATCTTCATGCACGACCCTCTAAGTGAGGAAGCGCTCTCTATCAAATGTTCCATTCTATTTAATTCGGATAAAAAAGGAATTGCCAAAAGTGTGTTCGATAATTTTTGCAAAGAATATTATAACTTGCTGGGTGTAAGCTACAAGCATACTTTGGCAGAAATTATAGAAAAGTTCGGCAGTCTGTCAGAGGGTGTTTCAAAAACACGCGGATAACACGTAAAAATATTTTTTCTAATCAAAATCTAAACTTTTTAAGAGAAACTTTAAGATGTGCATTAATAATGGTCTTTTTTCTTTGCATTAAAAAATTTTTTAATCATGAAAAAAAATCATCTTTTTTATTCGATTTTATTGTTGTGCATATATTTTCTTGCCGGATATAATTCCCATGCTCAAACGCCTGTTTGGCAATTAGTAAATCCGAAGTATCCAACTGTTGATGACGTAGTGGCGGGATTTGTTGTCGATGCCAATGAATGGGGACAAGGCAATAAAGACGCTACTGCCTATGTTCAGTCGCTTATGGACATTTTGGATAACTGCACCGGTGAAAATCAAAAAGGTTTGGGAGGCGGTGTGATTTTTTTCCCGGAAGGGAGATACCGTTTTGATGGAACCTTAACTATTCCCAAGGGAGTTACACTTCGCGGCGAATGGAAAAAACCCATAAAAGAACAGGCAATAGCAGGAACTGTTTTTGAGGTATATAGCGGAAGAGGCAGTGAAGATGAGACTGAATTTATCCGGATGAACAGTTCAGCCGCTGTCATGGATCTGGCTTTTTGGTATCCTGAACAAGATCCGAACAATATCGTTCCCTATCCTGCAACCATCCGGATGCAACTGCCCGGAGGTCAGGGAGCTACTTTTGTCAATGTGAAAAACGTCACCCTGATCAATTCATACGGAGGCGTCTGGTTCCCCGGCGGAGGTCGTTGCCCGATTGTATCCGGGGTATATGGCGCTCCATTGAAATTTGGAGTAGAGATTGATCAAATTGACGATGTAGGACGTGTGGAATGGTGCGATTTCTCTCCCGAATACTGGGCAGGATCAGGTATGCCCAATTCGCCCTCCATGAGCAATACAAGGTACACCGCTTGGGTGCGTAATAACAGTACAGGTATTGTAATGCGTAAAAATGACTGGACTTATGCCTGTTATATCAATGTGGAAGGATATTATATCGGGTATCAGGCTACTCATTCCAGATCGAACGTAACAGATGTCCCCAATGGACAAAACTATGGTTTGAACTTTACAAATTGTAAATATGGACTTCGTTTTGAAAGTCATGCCGACATTGGAATCATGTTTACTGATGTCGTAGTCAGAAATTGCGATTATGGTATTTATATCAATCAGGCAGCCGGTGAAATCCTCCAACTTGATAAATGGGATATTGATGCAGGAGACGGTAACTGTGCCCTGTTTTCAGATAAACAATCAACTGTTATTGTTTCCCTGATAGAATCCAAAATCACAAGTGGTAAAATATTGCTGCAAGGAAGCGTATTGTTAGCAACCGGCAATGATTTTAACAATGCCGAACCTCAACTGCAATTTGAAGCAAATTCAAGGGGCGACCTGTTAGGAAATCGTTTTAACGGAGCGCCGGGCAGTTTGGAAGAGAATGTAGTAAACAAGACCATGTATAAATTAGCGTTCAATTCAACTCCGGTTGCTACCCAAAAGTTACCGGATCGCATAGAGGTCAGTCCGGAAGTAAAAAAACCGGCAGGCACAACATTCATCGACGTAACCCAAGCGCCCTATAATGTACAATGGGCTGTACGTACACGGTTTCCGAAAGACCCTGCTTCCTGTACGGTCGCCGATGCTACTCCGGGTATTCAAGCTGCATTGGATGCCGCCGGAACTGCCGGTGGAGGAATTGTCTTCCTGCGTCCCGGTCACTATCGAATAGATGGCTCATTAACGGTTCCTTCCGGAGTAGAATTAGCCGGAGCTGCAAACATCAGTTCCGCGCCTTCCGGAGCAGGGGCAACCTTGGAGATTTATGCCAATCACAATAATCAAGCAGGTCCTTCACCGGTTATATTGAACGCTAACAGCGGCATACGGGGTATAGCATTTAATTATCCGAGGCAGACCATGTGCGACAACGTAACGCTGCAAATATTGGCAGATTCGCCCGATCACAACACTTATGATATTCCGCAGTATCCCTATGCTATCAAGGGAACCGGAGATAATGTTTACATTGTAAACGTAGGTATGCGGGCTGCCTATAAAGGCGTCGATCTGTCGAATTGCAACAATTTCTATGTAGACCACTTGAATGGCATGTTTTGGCAGGAAGGAGTAAACGCTAAAAATGCAGATAACGGAAAAATTTGTAATATGCAGTGCAACCCGATGATATATACCGTTGGAGATGAGAACGGATATGGCTTCTGGCCCAATTCGGTTAAAAACTGTACGATGACTGAAGAAAACAGTCCATATATGTATGATTACCTTAATCTGAATTTTGTCACGCTGGATAACACAAAAAATACAATACTCTATAACGACTTCAATTACGGCACCCTGAATGGAATTGTGTTAAGAAACCAAGTAGAAGGAACGGCTATTGGCTTCGGATTAGACAACAATAATATTTGCTTGCTGGCAGATGGAGACAATATCAAATTTAATTTTATTAATACGCAGTTTTGCGCTTTGCAATCGGCTAAAAGCGTATTGGGATTGGGAGATGCTTGTACTTATATCCAAACGACATCTAATTATGGGAGTAACAGTATGATTAACATGTTTGCTTCCGACTATGGCGGCGCTCCCGGTAAATCGGGGGTTATGATGGATGGCGCCGGAACATTTAATCTTTATGCCGCCAATTTTAATCAGTCCGGAAATCAGTCTGTCGTTCAGATGAATGCCGGTAAATTGGATATGTTCTGCAGCCAGTTGAAAAGTTCCAATCAGGGATATACTGCAAGAGGTACAACGACAAACCTAAAAATACAGGGATGCTATGATCGTAACAGTTCAGGTAAAAACTTTGCAGGTTACGTATCCAATATTAGTCCTGATGCAGAGATGGCAGACAGCATACCCGGAATGCTCAATCGCAACGGATGGATTGCTACTGCTTCCATTTCTAATGAAAATGCAGTTAATGCTATCGACAGCAAAACAAATACCAACTGGAATTCAGGTTGGCAAAATCAGGGAAACGGTCAAGGCATAGTCTGGTTTATGGTCGATACACAAGAACCCGTTACTTTCAATCAAATAATACTGAATTATTCTTCCAATCCCAATGATGGTCCGCAGTTTTATACAGCTGAAGTATCGGATAACGGGCTTACCTGGCGACAGATAGCCAACGGCGAAGGCAATACCGCCGTGCAAACAACGATTACAGTGGAACCAACTACCGCACGTTACATCCGGATTACCAAGCCGGCTGCTACCAACAAGGCTAATTACTGGACAATAACGGAATTTTACCTTTTGATAATTGATAATTCTATTATTACGCCGGTTTTAGAACCATATAGAGGACAGCCTCTTGCCTTGCCCGCCCGTATTGAAGCGGAAGAATACGACAATGGAGGCGAAGGATTGGCTTATCACGATAGCGATACCATTAATCAGGGCGATGCCGGTTTTCGCACGAATGAAGGCGTGGACATTAGCCTCGGAGCTACAGGAAAAGTGGTTTCACATACGCAAGCGGGCGAATGGCTAAAATATACCGTTGAGATAACTGATGCTCAGGAATTTCACTTAAGCGCACTGGTATCATCTATCAAGGGAACTTCATTTTCCATTGCCGTCAACACGATTGAATCGGGCGGGATAGTCGATGTTCCTAATACCGGAAATTTAGACAATTACGTAGAAGCCGGCGAATTTATCTTTTTGGAACGCGGCGTATATGAATTGACATTGTTTTTCAATGGAGAAATGAACATGGATTATTTAGAATTTAAACCTGCCTATCATGGAACGCCCTTTTATGATCAACCATTGTCGATTCCGGGAACTATTGAAGCAGAAGATTTTGATAAGGGCGGCGAAGGTATATCCTGGCACGATACGCAAAGTGATGCAACGAACAGCTATCGAGAGCCAACCGGTGTGAAGCTGGAAACATGGAACGATACCGGCGTGACAAATGTAGCAGGAACTCAAGCCGGCGAATGGTTGCGCTATACGGTACAGGTTACGGAAGCCGGCGTTTACGATGTGGATTGTTACTTGGCTTCGCCCAACGCCAACGGACGCTTCCGTATGTATTTCCCGTTTGAATTAGGAAAACTGCCCGACAGCGGCGTGATTTCCGTTCCCAATACCGGCGGCTGGAACAACTGGCAGGTAGTGACCCTGAAAAACCTGTCGTTCCCGCAAGGCGAATATTGCATGCAAATAGACATTCAAACCGGCGATTTCAATATTGATAAGTTTGTATTCAAAAAACAAACAACAGCAATTGAAAAAGTGGAAAACGGCAACGCTATCCGTATTTATGCCGGAGCACAACAACTGACAGTGCAAAGCGCTGCTAACGATCCGATTCGCGAAATCACCGTTTACGATATTATGGGGCGGTTGGTTGCAGCGCAAAAAATCAATAATCAATCGTTAGTTACGCTTGATTTACCTTCAGGGAAGTTTTTATTGATTGTTAAGGTTATAACAGAAAAGGCGAATACAACACAGAAAATTTTTAAAAAATAATTAAAAAAAAAACGAAGAATTTTATTTTTTTAAGAGATATTTTAAGAGGTTTATTATGATGATGACAATAATTTTGGCATAAAAAAATAATTTTTTAATTTTTAATATATATAATATGAAGAAACGCAAAAGTAAAAAAATTCTAATTCGTTTTTTTCTCCTGTTTTTTACTTTGGCAATTGTCGAAGGTTCATTCGCCCAAGTAAAAAAAATACAAGGTATTGTTGTAGATACTAAAGGAGAACCAATTATCGGAGCCTCGATAGAGGTGACCGGCACCAGTCGCGGGACAGCTACCGATCTGGACGGTAAATTTTCTTTGGATGCTACTCCCAAGGAATCGTTAACCGTTAGTTATATCGGATACGAAAAAACGGAAGTAGCCATCGGAGATAAAACCGAATTGACGATTGTAATGAAAGAAAACCAACAAATGCTGGATGAAGTGGTGGTAGTCGCTTTCGGAACCCAGAAGAAAGAAAGTATGGTGAGTTCAATCACAACTATTAATTCGAAAGAACTGAAAGTTCCTTCCAGCAACCTGACTACTGCGCTTGCCGGACGTTTGTCGGGTATTATTTCTTACCAGCGAAGCGGAGAGCCGGGTAAAGACAATGCTGACTTTTTCATCCGTGGGGTTACTACGTTCGGGTATAAAAAAGATCCTTTGATACTGATCGATGGTATTGAAACTACTACAGACGAGCTGGCGCGCCTGACGCCGGATGATATTGAAGCATTCTCCATCCTGAAAGATGCTACAGCTACCGCTTTGTATGGTGCGCGAGGCGCTAACGGCGTGATTCAAGTAAAAACCAAAGAAGGAAAGGAAGGACCTGCTAAAGTATCTGTCCGGCTCGAAAACAGATTCTCGTCCAATACAACCAATGTGCAATTGGCAGACCCCGTTACTTTCATGACTTTGAACAACGAGGCTCGCAATACCCGCTCCCCGTTTGGATTTACCGATTCGCGATATTCGCAGGAAAAAATAGACCAAACGAAGCGAGGCGCCAATCCCCTGATGTATCCGGCTAATAACTGGCTGGATTTGTTGACCAAACCGGTTACCAGCAATCAGGCGGCGAACCTGAATATTAGCGGAGGAGGAGGAATTGCACGTTATTACATTGCCGCTTCCTACGCAAGAGATAACGGAAACTTGAAGGTGGATAAAATGAACAGTTTCAATAACAATATTAACTTACAAACTTATACCCTGCGTTCCAATATTAACATTGACGTAACGAAGACAACAGAAGCTACCATTCGTTTGTCGGGAACTTTTGATGATTATAAGGGACCGATCGACGGTGGAGATATCATGTATAAAAAAGCGCTGCAATCCAATCCGGTCGAATTTCCGGCTTATTATCCCGCTTCCTTAGATCCGAATATCAAGCACATCATGTTCGGTAATGCTCCCCGTGGCAATGTAAATTCCGGTTATATGAATCCATACGCCGATTTGATGAAAGGCTATAAAGAATATTCCAAGTCGCTGATGGATGCAGCTTTGGAAGTGAAGCAAAATTTCAATTTCATAACGAAAGGACTGACAGGCAGGGTTTTACTCAATACGACGCGTTATGCTTATTTTGATGTAACCCGCGCTTATGATCCTTATTACTATGGCGTACTCGATTATGACCGGATGACCGATCAAGTGTTAAGTGTCAAGCAGATCAATACCGACGGTACTTTTTCAGAATGGCTAAATTATGTTCCCGGCTCAACAGACGTAAATTCAACAATTTATGTGGAAGGTACGCTCAATTATAACAGAACATTGAAAGACGTCCACGAACTGAGCGGATTATTGGTTTATTACAACCGTGAACAGCTTTATTCCAATAAAGCCGATTTGCTGTTATCGTTACCATACCGCAATCAGGGACTTTCAGGGAGGTTTACATACGGGTATGATTCCCGTTATTTAGCGGAATTTAACTTTGGATACAACGGGTCGGAACGTTTTTACAAAACCCATCGCTTCGGTTTTTTCCCTGCTGTCGGCGTAGGTTATATTGTATCGAATGAAAAATTCTGGAAAAATTTGAAAAATGTCGTTCCAAAATTAAAATTAAAAGCTACCTACGGGTTAGTGGGTAATGACGCTATCGGAGATGAAAACGATCGCTTCTTTTATCTTTCCAAAATGAATATGGACGATGGCGGACGGGGGTATGCTTTCGGATATGTAAATAATAATCCTTATTCGCTTAATGGATTCAGTGTAACTCGTTATGAAAACAAAGACATCTCTTGGGAAAAAAGTTATAAAACAAACTTAGGATTTGAAATGAGCCTGTTTGGTATGGAAATCGAAGCTGACTATTTCATGGAACATCGTACCAATATTCTAATGGAGAGAGCGAGTATTCCTTCTTCCATGGGACTTGCTGCGCCGCTCAAAGCCAATTTAGGGGAAGCGAAAGCCAATGGAGTGGATGGTTCGATTGATTACAATAAATATTTTTCTTCCGGTTACTGGTTGCAGGGAAGAGTAAATTTCACTTATGCACGTAGCGTATTCCTGAAATATGAAGAACCTGCCTATAATGAAGCATACCGTTCGCACGTAGGACAATCTCTCAATCAGACTTACGGCTTGATCGCCGAACGCTTATTTGTGGATGATTATGAAGTAGCTAATTCTCCACGCCAAACATTTGGCGAATATGGAGCCGGCGATATCAAATACCGGGACGTAAACGGCGATGGTATCATTACCGATGCCGACGCCGTGCCCATTGGTTATCCGACCGTACCGGAAATTGTCTATGGTTTTGGTTTGTCGGGAGGAAACAAAACCTTCGATTTATCTTTCTTCTTCCAAGGGTCGGGACGCTCCTCCTTCTGGATTGATGCAAAAGGAACCAGCCCGTTCCGGCATGTAGATGCAACTGAAGATCCAGATAATTATCCATTTGTCCGCGATGTTCCCTTATTGAAGGTATATGCCGACAGCCACTGGTCGGAAACCAATCGCGATCTGTATGCCGTATGGCCCCGCCTGAGTGAAAATCTCATTGATAACAATATCCAGACAAGCACATGGTTTATGCGCAATGGCGCATTCCTGCGCCTGAAAACCGTTGAGTTGGGTTATAGCTTGAAAGAAAAAACGTTGCACAAATTGCATCTGACAAGTACGCGCTTTTATGCAAGTGGAAACAATCTGCTGTTATTCAGCGGATTCAAAATGTGGGACATAGAGATGGGCGGAAATGGATTAGGATATCCCATTCAACGTGTTTATAATATCGGTTTACAAATTGGTTTTTAAAAGTATAAAACAATGAAAAGAATTATTAAAATAATTGGAATATTTATCCTGTCTATCGGTTTATTCACTTCCTGTAATTATTTGGACGTAGTACCGGATAATGTGGCGACGCTTGATAATGCCTTTGCCAACCGGCTGGAAGCGGAACGTTTTTTATTCACCTGTTATTCATACATTCCTGAAACATCGAATGTAAATATGAATATTGGTCTTTGTGGAGCTGACGAGATATGGACAAACAAGTATAAGGAAAATGACGCCTTACACATTGCGCAAGGATTGCAGAATGTAAACAAACCCTATATCGATATGTGGGGGTCGCGTACCGACCAATCCCGTTATTACAGGGGTATTCGCGACTGCAATACTTTCCTTGATGTATTAGCCGATCCAAACCAGATATATGATTTGTCGCCTACACTCCGTAAACGCTGGACTTGTGAAGTCAAGTTTCTGAAAGCTTACTATCATTTTCTGTTGTTCCGGCAGTACGGGCCTATCATCATTGCAGATAAGAACCTTCCGGTGAATGCTTCATCCGGTGAAGTACGTGAAAAGCGGATGCCGGTTGATTCGGTGGTGACCTATATTTCCCGCCTGTATGATGAAGCGTTGGGAGACATTTCTATTCCCGACTTGCCGATGACAATAACGAATGAAACTCAGGAACTGGGACGGATTACTCAACCCGTTGTGCTGAGTATGAAAGCCCGTTTGCTGGTAACGGCAGCCAGTCCGTTGTTTAATGGCAATCCTGATTATTACGATTTTAAAGACAAGGATGGGGTTTCTTTGTTTCCGCAGTCTTATGATCCGCACAAATGGGAAATAGCCCGTGATGCATGCAAGGAAGCATTAGATATGTGTGAAATCGCCGGTATCAAACCTTATGTATTTGTTACCGACAAAACTTTACCGGATGAAACCCTGTTACAAATGCAGATTCGCAACAGTTTTTGCGATGATGCATGGAGTTCGGAACTTATTTGGGGTTTGACCGGCGCCAATCGCAGGGGGAATGATGCTTTACAGGCGAATGCTATGGCGCGGATTAACCCGGATGCGGCTCTTAATAATGCCGCCGCTGCCGATGCATTGAATCCGACCATTAATATTACCAATTTTTATTATACAAAAAACGGCGTACCCATCACCGAAGATAAAACATGGCTGACCGGAAAGTCGAGAACGGATATTGTAACCATCCCAGACTCAGATAAAAACTTGATGGTAGCCGGATATCAGGTAGCCGCACTGCATTTGGAAAGAGAGCCTCGTTTTTATGCTAATCTGGCTTTCGACGGATCCATCTGGTATATGCAAAATAGCACTACTCCTGATATGTGGTCGGTCAAAAGCCGTATTGGACAGCAACAGGCGCGTCTTGGAGCCGATTGGTATTCTATTACCGGATATTGGCCCAAAAAGTTGGTTAATTGGTATTATGTTATCAATGTTGACTATGGCAGTCGCATTGTACGCGATTATCCTTGGCCCGAAATGCGTTTATCCGATTTGTGGTTACTCTATGCTGAAACCTTGTGTCAAACAGACGATTTAACCGGAGCAATTACGTATGTCGATAAAGTAAGAGAAAAAGCGGGATTACAAGGCGTGGTTGAATCGTGGTCGCAATATTCCAACCAGCCGAACAAATATGCAACTCAAGATGGACTGATGGAAATCATCAAGCAGGAACGCACCATCGAATTGATGTTTGAAGGCTCCCGTTATTGGGATGTGCGGCGCTGGAAAAATCTGGATCGCCTGAACCAACTGATTCAAGGCTGGGATATTAATCAGGAAACCCCGGAGTCATATTACCGTTATCTTACGATTTATCAACAAAATTTCATTCTGCCGCGTGATTATTTTTCGCCTCTCAGTGAAGATGCTTTGATCGTAAACCCGAATTTGGTGCAGAATCCGGGATGGTAATCAGTCATTTATTTATTTAAATAGTATTAAACATGAAAAAAATCAGAATATTTATATTTACCGTTTTGATATCCGGGCTATTTTACGGCTGTTCGGAAGATATAAACAAGCCAATAGAAAACAGTTCCAATGCGCCGGGAAAAGTAACGGTAACAGATATTAAAAACTTGCCGGGTAGCGCTGTAATTACCTACACACTACCCAATGATCCGGATTTGCTGTATGTAATGGCTACTTATACCTATAATGGGATAACAAGAGGATTTAAGGCCTCGTACTATACCAATACAATCATGGTGGAAGGCTTTGGTCGTGAAGCTGATTACAAGGTTGATTTATATGCCGTAAACCGGAGTGAAAAACGGTCGGAAGTTACGTCAATTACCGTACATCCTGAACGTCCTCCGGTGATGGAAGCGTATGAAACCCTCAAATACAAGCCAACTTTCGGCGGTATTAACATTTCGTACGAAAACCTGAGCGGCGCCTTTATTGCTGTAGGCGTTTTAACTGACAATGACCAGGGCTATCTGTATGAGCCTTACACATCTTATTCCGCCCAGCCGAAAGTATCATTTTCCGTACGGGGATTCGAAACGGAGGAAAGAACTTTCGGTATTTATGCGCGCGACAAATGGGGCAATGCTACCGATACATTATATTGTAAGGTGACTCCATTGTTTGAAATGCCATTGGACAAATCCCTGTTCAAGGAAATGAAACTGAAAGGCGATGCCGATGTTACTGCCTGGGGAGGAGAAATGCGTTACATCTGGGATAACCGCATTGTTGGAGATGCTGAAGGCGAATGGGGCTGTCATACGGGAAATGTAGCTGACCCTAACGGAGCGGCTAAGTATTTTACTTTCGATCTGGGGCAAATAGCAACCTTAAGCCGTTTCAAACTTTGGTGCATTATGGACGACAAGCACATGTATGACGATGTTTCACCCCGAAAATATGAAGTTTGGGGACGTTTGGCAACTGTCAATACTGCAACCGACGACGGATCTTTTTATCCCAACTGGTTTAAAATGTGCGACATCGAAAACATCAAACCTTCCGGATTACCGCCGGGTACGTTGACCGATGATGATCGTACCGCAGCGAGGAACGGCGATGAATTTGTATTTGAAGATATACAGTACACTACCCGTTATATTCGTATCGTATGTGATCTCAACTGGGGCGGAAATACCAACATGTGTATTGGTGAAGTGTCATTTTGGGCTACAGAAATTAAACCCATTAATTAACAACTCGTATGAAACAGATTAAATTGAATTTATTTATCATCTTGTCTGCTATTATTGGTGGAATAGGAATTTTCTCGTCCTGTACAAAAATGGACGATTATTTGAAATATACCGGCGGAAAGGAAATCATCTATACGGGAAAAGTAGATTCCATGGTTTTCCGCTCCGGAAGAGAACGAGTGGTATTTTCAGGATTGTTGATTTCCGATCCGAATATTGCCAAAATCAGTATTTATTGGAACACTCGGAAAGATTCGCTGATTATTCCGGTACAAAGAAGCTTAGGTATTGATACATTGGAGTATGAAATCCCTTTGAAAGAAGGCACCTATAATTTTGAGGTATATACCTTTAGCAAAGAGGGTCGTCCTTCGGTTCCTGCACAGGCAACCGGCAAATCGTATGGCGCCCTTTATGAGAGTTCCCTGTACGACCGTCCTGTCAAAGACGTTTCTCAAGAAGACGGTTATGTGCTAATAAAATGGTATAATGCCGACCCGACTTCGTTTGTCGAACTCGAGTATCAAAATACGGAAGGCGGCTTGGAATATTGTATCGTACCGGCAACTGCGGATACAACCATGCTATTCGGTTGCAAACCCGAAAGCAAAATTAAGCTGCAAACCTGTTATTTGCCGGACGCCTATGCTATTGATACTTTCAGCGTATCGCCCAAATGGGTTAATGCCGATGCAGATTATTCTCAACGCTATCTGAAAAATCCGGGCGGCGGTACTGATGGTATTCTGGGCGTGGAAATAAGCGGCGGCTTTGGTTATCCACTCGACTGGACGATCTCCGATGAAGTGAAAACCGATGCCAATCATCAGGGTTGGAGCAAAACCGATAAAGCGCTTTATTTTACAAGCGTTACCGGCGCTAATATCGCTAACGGTAAAGTGTATCAGACCATCACGCTTCCTCCGGGAAGTTATACGCTTTCCTACAACTGCAAGAATGGAAATCCGCTTAACGGAAATCGCGCCAGAGCGGATGTGTATTTTCTTGCGACTACAAGCAACAGTCTTCCGGATTTTCAGAACATAGAAAATGATGCCTCCGTGCTTTCCTGGTACCGGTTGGAAGCGTCAAAGTTAATTACCGGCGAACATTCTATCCAATTCAAATTAGACGAAGAAACGGAAATCACGCTTGGGTTTGTGATGAATATCAATAATCTCAACACCACCGCTTCCTATTATGAAGTCAATCAAGTCAAATTAGTATATGATGCTGTTTTTTAATAATTATTTTATCCATTTTTAAATTAAAAATTTATGAAAAAGTATTTTCTTTCAACAATGTTTTTGGGATTAATCTTAGCATTAACTCCCTGGTATGCTCAAGCTCAAACGATTAGCGAGCTGTTACCCTTAGATGGGCTAAACTTTTTTGTGAACTATGACGGCAGTCCCGCAGGGGCGCCTGACGGTTACGAAGTATCTTACGATCCCGCTACACAAACAATCAGTTATGTTTATCCGGAAACTGAAAGCGGCTATGGATATGCCGGTTGGGATTTTCGTAGTGGCGACTTACTCAATCTTTCGGCTTTTTCTGCACTGACTGTTCAGTTGACGGCAAGTGATTTTGTCGATAATACTTCGATTGAATTTGCCGTCAGATATTCCGGCATGGATTCAGATACGAAATTTAATGTAGAAAGCGCGGCTAACGGTCCTGTTACTATCACGATGGCATTAGATCCGTCCCTTAAAAGCGCTGTAGAATACATCTATATTAAAAGTTCGAAGGCGGGCAAACTTAAAATTGATAAACTTTCCGCTTCTCAAGAAGGGCAGTTGGATTTGTCGTTTGATGAATTTAATCCGGGTTGGCACGGAAATGCCACTTATGAATACAACAGCGATTTGGATTTGGGAATTATCTCTTTCAATGGAACCGGTAGCGGTGACAATTGGATACCCTGGGGTTGGGGAAATGAAGGAAGAAATTTCGGTGAATACGATTATTTCGAGCTTGATTTTGCAGAAGCGTGCAGTACAGATATTACGATAGAAATCAGCTACAATCCTGAAAATCAATATCCTCAAAGCATAATCACAGCTCCGGCAGGTTCCGATTTTGTAGCCTTAGCCTTGAATAAAGATGTACCTTCAGAATATCTGCGTCCCGATAACGGAGAATTGGGTGGCGGAATACGCGATATCGTTATCCGCGCTCAAGGAAATGAACCTTCAATATTATTGGTAAAGCGGGCTTATATGGCTAAAGGTGAAGTCCCTGTAATACCGCCGGTTCCATATCCTGATTTGATTGTTACGGATATAACCTGGGATCCTGCTAACCCTGTTGATGGCGACCAGCTTAATTTTGCAGCCAAAGTGGAAAATATAGGCACTTTAGCATCACCGGATGGCGTTAAACATGGCGTAGTATTCCATATTTATGATGCCAACGAAACAGAAATTACCGCAACCTGGAGTGATAATTATTTTTCTTCCATTGCCCCCGGTGAAGCTGCTTGGCTTAAAGTGAAGGATGTTAATGCAACAGGTGAAAACGGCGAAGGCACTGGTAATCTTTGGACATATTGGACAGCAGGAGGACCGTATTATGTGCAGGCGCAAGTAAATGATACCGGTGATTTTACAGAACTTGACAGAAGTAATAACTGGAGCGACTTCTTTGAAATCAAAGATTTAGGTACCGGAATTCAATCTCCTTCCGTTCAAGGTAACGTTTACGTAGAAAATGGCATTTTGAAACTGAAAGGTTATTCGCCTTCAGCTACTGCAACTGTTTACAATGTACAGGGACAAGAGCAGAAAAACGATTATTTAATGAATGGAATATATATTGTAAAAGTAATTGATAATGGTAATACCTCCATTCATAAAGTAGTAGCAAAATAAGCAGATTTTTTTACCCCTAAATCCCCTAAAGGGGACTTCAGTTCCTGAAAAGACCGGAACAAACTACAGTCTTTTTATGCATCCAAAGTCCCCTTTAGGGGATTTAGGTGCAAAATTAAGTATTTAACAAAAAAATTAATGAGGATTTATCGTTTAGTTCGTAATAATATGAAGATACCGACCAAATTTACTTTCTTTTTCTTTCTGTGCAGTTTATATTGCGCTGCGCAAAACAATCCGTTGTTTATACGTGATTTATATACTGCCGACCCATCAGCGCATGTGTGGGTTGACGGACGTTTATACGTGTATCCGTCGCACGATATTGACCCGCCCCTTGGTTGCGACTTGATGGATCAATACCATATTTATTCCACCGATGACATGGTGAATTGGGTCGATCACGGTGAAATACTTCGCGCGGATCAAGTTTCATGGGGACGTAAAGAAGGTGGATTCATGTGGGCGCCTGACTGTGCGTACAGAAACGGCGTTTATTATTTCTATTACCCGCATCCAAGCGAAACCTACTGGAACGATACATGGAAAATAGGGGTTGCAACAAGCAAGTATCCCGCAAAAGATTTTGTTGACCAAGGATACATAAAAGGTATCGGCGGATTTGCGATGATCGACCCTTGCGTTTTTATTGATGATGACGGGCAAGCCTATCTGTATTATGGTGGGGGGTCGAAATGCAAAGGTGTAAAATTAAAAGAGAATATGGTTGAAGTGGATGGCCCGCAGCAAGATATGACCGGTATGGAAGATTTTCATGAAGCCGCTTGGGTATTCAAGCGAAATGGCATTTATTATCTGATGTATGCCGACAATTTGCCGGGGCGGAATCGTCAACGTTATGCTACGTCTAATAATCCGTTGGGTCCGTGGGAGTATCAAGGCATTCTGTTGGATCCTGTCAGTTCCGATACCAGTCATGGCTCTGTCGTCGAATACAAAGGGCAATGGTATCTTTTCTATCACACATGCGATATTTCCGGACGAGGGAATCTGCGTTCGATTTGTTTTGATAAACTGTATTTTAATTCTGACGGTACAATTCAAAAAGTAATTCCAACTGTCGGACTTGAAGCAAGCCGGCGGAAAACAAGAATTGACGCTGATTGGACAGATCGAGCACAATTAACCTCACCTGAGGGAGTTCAACCGGGAAGAGAAAATCAACTTTGGTATCGTCAGCCGGCTAAAGTTTGGGAAGAAGCGCTTCCTGTTGGAAACGGTCGATTGGGCGCTATGGTATTTGGTGGTATTGCCGACGAACGAATCCAGTTGAATGAAAATACGCTTTGGGACGGTTATTCTTTAGATCCGAATAATCCGGAAGGATTGAAAGCCTTACCGGAGGTACAACGCCTTTTATTTGAAAATAAAAACAATGAAGCTGTCAGTTTAGCCGAAAAAACAATGATGGGGATTCCCAAAGGCGTTAAATCATACCAATCATTGGGTGAATTGTGGTTTGATACACCTCAATTAGAGGCTAACAATTATGTTCGCAGTTTAGACATCTCGACAGCGATTGCAACAACAAAATATAATTCGGACGGTGTGAACTACACACGCGAATATTTCGCTTCGGCGCCGGATAATGTCATCATAGTAAAAATTACTGCCGATAAAGAAAAAAAAGTTAATCTTAATTTGACCTTGCGTCGGGAGAAAGACGCTACATGCCAAAGTATTTCTTCAGATCCCAATTCCCTGTTACTCAGTGGAAAAATTAACACGCGCGATAAAGATGGAAATCAGAAAGGGATTCGTTTTGCCGCACAGGTGAAAGCAGTTGCCGAAAATGGCATGGTAAAAGTGGTGCATGATGATTTTGCTCATTTTGATATACTGACTGTGCAAGATGCCGATGCTCTCACATTATATATTACCGGTGCCACCGACTATCCGGGACTGGAAAACTTGACAAAAGGAATCTCCACTCTTTCAGGAAATACGGAAAAACAATGCGAAGAAACTATTACTAAAGCCTTGCAAAAACCATATCAGCAATTAAAATCGGAACATATTGCCGATTATCAATCCTATTTCAACAGAGTGGATTTGAATCTGGGAAAAGTGGCGGCTGAAATCGAAGCGCTCCCAACGGATCAACGATTAGCTTTGGCTCGTGAAACCGGTTCGCCGGATTTGGGTTTGGTTGAAACTTATTTTCAATATGGACGTTACCTTTTGATCAGTTGTTCCCGTCCGGGAGGAATGCCTGCAAACCTGCAAGGAATGTGGGCTTGGCAAATGAATGCGCCATGGAATGCCGATTATCACACCAATATCAACTTAGAAATGAATTATTGGCCTGCTGAAATAACCAATCTTTCGGAATTGCATATCCCGCTTTTCGATTTGACGGATGCAATGATTAAGCCGGGTGAACGAACGGCGAAGACGCTCTATGGAGCTCGCGGGTGGGTTGTTCATCATTTAACCGATGCCTGGGGATTTACTGCTCCGGCTGATGGCCCACAAGGAATATGGCCGATGGGCGCTGCATGGCTGGCTCAACATTTTTGGGAACATTATGCTTTTACGGGAGATAAGGTTTTTCTGACGGAACGCGCTTATCCGGTCATGAAAGTCGCTGCCCGTTTTATCATGGATTTCCTTGTCGAAGCGCCTGCGGGTACAGCTTATGCAGGTAAATTGGTTACAAATCCTTCCTACTCCCCTGAAAATTCTTTCATTCTTCCCAATGGCGAACATTCGGTATTTACCTACGGCGCTACAATGGACTTGGAAATTATTCATAATTTGCTGACTAATTGTATTCAAGCGGAAAGTATTCTGAAAACGGACGCCGCTTTTCGCGATGAATGTGAAAAAACTTTGAATAGATTACCTGATATTCAGATTAGTAAAACTACCGGACGCATTTTAGAATGGGCGGAAGATTATCAGGAAGTGGAACCGCATCATCGCCATACTTCGCATTTGTTTGGGTTGCACCCTGGTAATCAAATCACAGTCGTTGGAACGCCGGAATTAGCAGAAGCTGCCCGTAAAACTTTAATTGCCCGCGGCGACGATGGTACGGGATGGAGTTTAGCATGGAAAATCAATATGTGGAACCGGTTGCATGATGGCGATCACGCATTTAAATTATTGTCGGTTTTATTAAGCCAGAAAACATTACCCAATTTGTTTGACGATCATCCTCCTTTTCAGATTGACGGAAACTTCGGCGCAACGGCTGCTATTGCCGAGATGTTTTTACAGAGTCATTTACAGAAAAAAGACGGTTCTTATGAAATAGAATTGCTTCCCGCGTTGCCCCAAGAAGTGGCTGAAACAGGTTCAGTGAAAGGATTGCGGGCAAGAGGCGGTTTTATTGTCGATATTTCATGGAAAAAAGGGCAATTAATTGAAGCAAAAATTGAATCGTTAAACGGAGAAAAATTAAATCTGCGAAACGGGAAAAAACAGGTTTCCATGAAAACTGTCAAAGGGCAAACCATACGGGTTAATGCCAATCTCAATATTCAAAAATAGAGAATACGGCATTGACGGTGTTTTCATGCAGCGTTTCGTAGTTGCAATTAAAAGACCTGACGGTAAAAGACATTTTAACAAAGTGTTGTAAAATGCCTTGATATATTGCACTAATAAATATATAAAACAAATAAAATGATAATGATTATTTTAAAAGGTTTAATACCAATAGCTGTTGTTTGTATTTTTTTTCATACGCTTGTCGTAATAGACCTTATCAAAAAATCCAAAAGTATGCCGAGAAAAATAAAGTCTATTTGGCTTTGGCTTTCTAATTTTCCTATTGTAGGACCGATTTTTTATATGTCAAGCCGCAATTACAATAATAAGGATGCGAGTAGTAGAGATATATTTTTCCTGATTGTATTATATGCATTATTAATTGAGCTAATTACAGCCCCATTCAGGATGTTAAGTTTTATGTCTTGTTCAGTTATTACTTTCGTTTTGTATTTTATATTTGTATATATTATATCCAAAAAATTTTCTTCCCAGTTAAAAGAATCATATATCCTGTCGGCAAGCCTCTTAGGTTGTTCAATCATAATTTTGCCACTTCATATTATGGATTTTTCGAATACGTTGATTTCGTTTCCCGACTTTTTATTTCATCTGTTTGGCATCGTGATGGGCTATTCGTTCTTTAAATCCTCAAAACTATTCAAAACTATTATTATCCTGTTTTCTTTGTCATGCTGTATATTCCTGTATTTTAAAGGTTATATGATGTGGATTCATAAAGTGTATTATGGAACATTCTCCGGAAAAATAGAAAGAACAGATGTTCCCGATTTTCAGTTTGCAGACGAAAAAGGAAAACTTATTTCTATCCATGATTTTTCAGGAAAATATACGATAGTTGATTGCTGGTATACCGGTTGCGGCGTATGTTTTCGGGAATTTCCGATCTTTGATAAAGAAGGCAAATTTGTATTCAGAGGAAATATAGAAAACGCTAAAAATTATATTGATAAAATGATAAAGGAATAATTTCGTATGAAAACGTATTTTTTTGTATTTGCTTTTTTAATGCTATTTCTTATGCTTCATGCGCAAAAGAACGAGGTTTTATCCGTATCAGCTTCAGCTAATCCGAATCAGGCAGCATTAGCTTTCGACGGAAATTCATCCACAGGATGGCAATTGGGCGTAAACGACCTAAAGAATGAGCAATCATTGTTTCTCACATTGCAAAAAGCGGGTAATGTAAAGGAAATTCAAATGATAGCAGCAAATATAACTTTTAAGGATATTCAACGTTTTATTGAAATTTATGTAACATACGACCCGATGAATCCGGGTGAACCGGTTAACTATACCGTTCAAGGGAACAATGTTTTTTCGTTTTCTTTTTTGCCCAAATATGGGGCTTTTATAAAAATTATATTCAAAGGAAACATCACATTCAAACCTGTAATAATCAATGAAATATCAGTTGTTTATGACCAGTCTGCACAAAAAATGCAAACCGGCGACAGCGAACAACCATGGAAAAATGCGCAGCTTCCTGTTGAAGAACGAGTGGAACTGCTGCTTTCCGCAATGACCCCTGAAGATAAAATGGAACTTATACGCGAAGGCTGGGGTATCCCCGGTATTCCTCATTTGGGTATTCCTGATATTAAAAAGGTAGAAGCGATTCATGGATTTTCTTACGGGAGCGGAGCTACCATATTTCCTCAATCCATAGCATTGGGAGCAACCTGGGATAAACAATTAGTAGAAGAAGTTGCCGGAGCGATTGGCGATGAGACTAAAAGCGCCAATGCGATTCAGGCTTGGTCGCCGGTTTTGGATGTTGCTCAGGATGCCCGCTGGGGACGTTGCGAGGAAACCTATGGCGAAGATCCGGTTCTTGTTTCGGAAATCGGCGGCGCGTGGATAAAAGGCTTTCAATCGAAGGGACTGTTAACTACGCCCAAACATTTTGCAATACACGGCGCTCCACTCGGAGGACGCGACTCGCATGATATTGGTCTTTCGGAACGAGAAATGCGAGAAATTCATCTGGTTCCTTTTCGGAATGTCATCGAAAAATACCATTGTCAATCCATTATGATGGCTTA
>Ga0123354_10001286_pt1 | contig 29812 bp, 28 predicted proteins | sample TergutLab28metaG_2_FD_97872 | JGI IMG/M metagenome (GOLD analysis project Ga0123354, IMG submission 97872) | Labiotermes labralis P4 segment gut microbial communities from Petit-Saut dam, French Guiana - Lab288 P4 | ecosystem: Host-associated > Arthropoda: Insects > Digestive system > Gut ... | reverse complement strand
CCCCCCCCCCCTCCCTATACTGCGCACTTCACTTCGCCTCATTCCACTTTACTTTGCTTTGTTCACTTCACTTCACTTTATTGCACAAAGTGCAATAAAGTGTATGCAATAGTGGTGATAAATGAAGCATAATGTGTACAGGACACAAAATGGATCAGTTTACTGTAATAACTTTGAAAAGGTGGAACTACATATTTTCCAACTGTCCCGAGCATAAAAAAACAGCCTGAGAGTCTATCAGGATGACTTGTCATGGACAAAGGAGCAAGCAGAGCTCCAAGTGGGTTCCTTCACTTCAAATACAGGGTGGGGCAAAATAACCTCCCTAAATTTTAAGGTGAATAACAAAAAAACTATTCAAGACATAAAAATTTTATTTTTGGATTCTGAAACTACAACATGGGAAGTTTTAAATCACATAGTCTTAAAAAGAATATCTTGCAAGTGGTGGCCGTTATTTGCGTGGTGTTTGCGTGCAGAGTGCCTGGGAGACTGCAAAACGGACCGTCTGACAGCCTCAATGTTCTCTGGTGTTCGAGAGGTCCGTGGTCGTCCTCATCCTTTTTCAGACACACTTCCCATTTCCCTGAAGTTCTCAACCCACAACAGAATGGATTTTCGGTCCGGTACTCGGTCCCGAGGGGGGATTTGGTAGCGAGTACGGAATGCACGCTGCGCCACTACGATAGAGTGACTTTGCGAAAAGTAGGTTTCGACGGCAAATGCGCGCTGCTCGTTGGACCACACCATCTTTACGACAGTGGAGTGTTGTAATGGGAACTTCCCAACTACCTGCACCTTTTGAGCCCAACCCTACCCCTCTATGGCCTCCCCTCCCTTCACTGCCCTACTGAAAGTAGGGAGGGTATTTTGCCCCACCCTGTACTTCTCAATCACATCTGCTGCATGGATGCAGTTCAATCCTCAAAGTGGCTGCAGCACTAGTCAGCTCCTATCCTATCTTTTTTTAAATCCAGTTTGGGTGTCATCTAAACAAGTTTCTGAATATTTTTTTAATTTTTCATTTAGTATTTTTGTGTAGATTTTGTAGCATGAATTTAGAAAGTTTATTCCTCTGTAGTTGTCTGGAACTTTCATATCTCCTTTTTTATATACTGGTGTAACTATTACACTATTCCATTCTGCTGGTGTTGTCCCTGATACATAAATTTCATTTAAAAATTTTAGTACCCTTGTTTTAAAGGTGTCTGATGCATACATGCACAGTTCAGAAGGTATGTTATCTTTTCCCAAAGCTTTTCCATTTTTAGGTTTCTTAAAGCCTGTTTCAAGCTCTTCTCTTTCAACTCAAAATCTTCATAATTATCCTTGCTATTATAGTTCCAGTTTTGTGTTCCATAGTTTGTGTCATTTCATAAATTTCTGCCATATGATGTAAATTTGTCGATACAAAGTTGGCACTTACACATTTCCAAATTCTATGATGTCTTGGTTCAAATGTTTCAGTATTCTGTGTTTGGTCTTGGCTTGCTTAAGTCATATTCCATCGGTGATATACATTTCTACCATGAGTTTTTTTTTTTTACATGTTCCTCTTTTTTTTTTTTTATATGGCCAATAGTCATTTGTAATTTATTTCATCCTGGATTGAGTTGGTATTTAACCATCTTCTATATGCTATTTTCTTTTCCTCAATTACTTATTTAATTTCAATATCCCAATCTTTAATTATCTCCTTTTTGTGTGTAACTTTTATCTTACCTAAGCTTTTTTCTGCTGTTTTCCACAGTACATTTTTTTGTATTATCCCATTATTGTTCAACGTCTATGTTTTCTTCATAGTGGTGTAAACAATCATTTGTTCTTTTTTTATATAACCACTTTATACTTTCATCATTTAATAGACAAACTTTAAATTTTTCTTGCCAATGTGTTTCCACGTCTCTTCAGGTTCTGTTTATTTTCCCATCTCGGGGCCATGTAAATTTGTGGATATCTTTGTTTTTGGAAAAGCTGTTCTTTATTCTAAATCTGTTTAAGCAGCAGAAGGCAGTCAGTTTCTTTCCATTGCTATTAACAGTTGGATCCCCATTTGTTCCTATTACTTTTCTTAGTCTCTGGTCTCCAATTCTGGCATTTTTAAATCCTGACCCTGTTGACACACAACTTATGGACAGGCAGTCTGTAAGGATAAGGATGATTGACATCAAGGGGTTAATTTCTCACTGGTTTTACTTACTTGTCTTCTGGATGAGTGCAAGGGTGAATAATACCATTCATATCCAAGTACAAGTTATCAAACTCCACTCCATTAGGATTTGGCTTTGTTGAATCTACAGGTACTCTCACACCATTTACTTCTTTTGGCTGAAACAAAATTAAAACAGAATTTTGATTATATTGACTACTACCATCCTCATCAGTCATACGAAAGCAAGTACAGTTGTTGCCATTTTTTGGTAATATAAACACATTTTAATTGATACTTTCATACTTCTCTCCTCCAATATTAGCAGCTGGTGTTAACAGCCTAAAAACAAGTTACATCAGCACACAACACTATACTGGATTGGAAGGTTTCAATTACAGAGCTATCACTAATTTTATTACATTACATCAACATATAACTGGGTTTTGTAGCACCCAGGACAGAATGAAACATGGGACAAGAATTAACATGTGGAGGCACAGGACAGACTTTAATCTGTAGTGCCACCAATAAAAATCCATTAAGCCTTCCACCTCAAATCTATTTTAGGTGAAGTTTTTGGATAACATTCTGTTGAAAACAAGATAAGCACAATACCTGACTCTTGTTAAACAGTACTCCAAACACTTGTAAAGTAAAAGCAGAGGCCTATTAATAACACATAACTGCCACTTTTTACAGCATGGAAAAGAACATGTTTCTATAAATTAAGTCAACATAATGGGGCTGCTGGAAAACGTACACTTTCTCAGCCTGATTTCCAAATACTCGGCCATCCTGATGTCATCTCCCATGGATTATACATGTAGCTATTATCCTACAAGTTGTGACAAGTATAAATCTGTGTAACAGTTAACTAAGCTCAAGCATGTAGTTTAAAGTCAATGACTGCATGAATCCTTGAGCATGGCATTCTAATGGTAGTTTCTCAGACAGAATTGAAGTTTGTTATTGAAACAGATATTTAGTTATGAGAAACGTAGCCAACAAGTGCATACACAGATATATAAATTTATTTTAGTATAAAGAGTGTAACCTCCTACATGTTTTGGCCATCTATTGTGACCAGCTTCAGGGAGGTGTTCTTTGAATGATATATTACCTACAATGTCAAAACAATTCACAAATATAAAATGTTAAGTTTTAAATAAAAGGTTTAAAATGTGTTAGTGCTATTATTGTGTTGTCTATTGTGTCTTCACTTGTTTCGTATCCCCTTGTCTTATGACATTTTTGTATATTTAAGAAACATATATATACACAGGTACTGGCAAGCGCATGCACGTGTGTGTGTTTTATGTTCAATTTCAGTACAGACAGACCAGCAGACATAACACCACCACCTCCACTTGGTACATACATACTAACAACCATGCTATAATATACAGTTTTATTTATTTATCAGTATTTTAACTACCTCCTACACACAAATATTTCCTATATTTCAGGATGGTATTACCATACAGACAGCATATGAACACGCAATTCAACACAAATAATATCACCAATATTTTATATTTAAACATACATTTTAAACCTTTTATGTATTAACATTTTATATTTGTAAATTGTTTTGATGTCCTATGTAATATATCCTTCGAGGAGCACCCTGATGATGGCCACAACAGGTGGCCAAAACATGCAGTAGACTATTCTGTGTAAACTATAATAAATTTGCATATCTGTATATGCATTGCTGGTTTTATTTCTCAAAATAAATCATCGGTGCATGGTCATGAATCATTTAAAACTGACATTTTAAGTTTACTAAATACACTGGACTGAAGTATGCCTGGGGTATCAATTAGGGCACTCACTGCTGATGACATTAAATAAGTTATATGTCACATGTGTCAGTGAAGAGGCCATGTAAAGGCAAAATCCTCAGTGTAGAGTCTCCTATCAATACTATGCTCTGCAATGCCTCCCATAAATCCAATCCTTCGTCTGTACCTCAGGGTATTGTAGGTTCGAACTCTACTCTACCCTGGGTCACATGGGAGGTACACCCTGATGGAGGTTGCCACAACACACGCTGGCTAACGAGGCTCTGATCTACCCAAGCCAAGGTGGAAGGTACCATACCGAGGGCTGCATGGCACTGTAGCAGAGATAACAGTGTCATTAACAATCCCCTTGGGGAACCAAGATACACCCCACTGTATGTAGGCCTTCTGTCTGCGCGGGGCTCCGTGGACGGTGACCTTATATTTTTCTCCATACGTAGGAGAGCTCCTTTTTGGGGACTCTGGCAGACATACATGAGTGAATGAATAAAAAAAAAAAAAGGATCAGTGGCTCTGGTGGTGGAGTATCCCTGTCCATGGGGACCCTGTTAGGGAACATGGAGGGGGCTCCCTTACCAGAGACTGTGGGAAAGGTGAATTTTCAGGGGATGGGATGTAGAAGGTTCTGTGGACGGGTGTCTCTGTAGGCATCCTGTTGGGAAACCTGAGGAGGGGGGAGTGTTTACAGGGAACTGTGAGAGATAGTGGGAGGAGGGCTCCAGAAATGGAGCATCTCTATTTACAGGATCTCTGTTAAGGGAACCTAGAGGTGTAAAAGAGGGCTCTGGAGATGGGCACCTCTTTCCATGGGGGCCTCGCTGGGAAACCCGGGAGAGGGCTCATATGCCGGGGGCTTATGTGTGGAAGAAGGTTCTGGGATGGGTGTCTCTCCATATAGGAGCCCCATTTGGGGACCTGGGGAGGGGGATCCATCTACCGGGAGCCTTGAGAGATGGATGAATGGAGCTCTAGGAATGGGGCGTCTCTCTCTGAAGAGGCTCACTGCGGAGGGCCTCAAGGGAGGGCTCCTTTACTGGGTACCCTGGGTTATGAAAGGAAGGCTCTGGGGACAGGCATCTCTCTTCAAGTGGGCTCAGTTGGGCAACCTGGAGTGGGCCCATCTACTGGGGACTTTGACAGATGGCTGAAAGGGGCTCTGAAGGTGGGGCATTTCACTCTATGGGAGCTCTGTGAAGTGAATCTGGAGGGAGGGCTCCCTTGCTGGGGAGCCTGGAGCATAGGCAGAAAAGGCTCTGGAGATGGCATCTATTTACATTGGGGCCCTGCTAGAGAACCTCGAAGTGGGCTCATATACCAGGGACTTTGAGAGATGGATGAAGGAGGCTCTAGGAATGGAGCATTTCTCTCTGAAGAGGCTCAGTGCAGAGGGCCTCTGGGGAGGGCTCCTTTACTGGGGACCCTAGAAGATATGTTAAGAAAGGCTCCAGATACAGGCATCTCTCTTCATATGGGCCCCTTTATGTCTGAGGGGAACCTGGAATCAGGAGCGGGGCTCATATCCCAGAGACTTTGAATGATGACTGAAGGAGAGCTCTAGGAATGGGGCATCTCTCTCCTGGGGCTCCATGAGGGGCACCTGGAGGGAGGGCTCCTTTACTGGGGACCCCAAAAGATATGTTGGAGAGATATAATAATGCTCTGTATGTAGGTATCTCTCTCCATAGGGGCCCCACTGGGGAACCTGGAGGGGATTCACTTGATGGGACTTTCTGAGAGAAAAGGATTGTACATTCGAGTTCTTTTCTTGGACCCAGAGAACATTGAGATTTTAAGTCTGGGGGCCATCTGGAACTTTGGTACAAGGTCAGGGTTCACCTGATATCAGATTACGGAGCACAAAGGGCCCGTCTATAAGGTGTAGGTGCATCGGGACCGTAAGGGCTCGAACCCAATGCAAATCTATTTATGCTCTGCAATATTCATACAAATGGTAGAGTGAAATCTTACTTTTGTATTATTATTCGAGAGAATGGCACAAAAATCCAGATACACATTGTATAACCACAAGACACAGATATTACCAACATGCCAAGTGCAAACCTCAGGAAGTATCAAGATGGAGTTTATTGCACTGGAATCAAGTTATTCAATTCCCTTCCACCAGCCATTTGAAGTTTGAAAAAGTTGTTAGACCGGCACTTTACATAGTATCTATTATCTCACTCCTTACAAAATGCACAATAGTTTACTTCAAGTGAAACATCTAAACTGTTTTAAAGACATAATGAGAAAACGATACTCGCTCAATAAACCGCCGGAAGATTATATGCATATGCATTTATTATACTTTTGGAAACGAGTACTGTAAGACGGCATATAGACGGTTTTTATGCGTTTTTGAAAAAGGCATTGCAGTTTCAATGCGACACGTACATTCTTGGCTTACTCGTTTAACCTATGAAATTAAATAAATTTCTTTGGTTCTGACCCTTTCTATTATCTGCATACCACGAAGGCATACAGGGAAGTGAAGGTACAGCTTGGCTCATCACTCATGACACAATTTATGACCTGAAAAGTTTCCCAACTTCATAAAGACAAGCGCGTCCTAGGTAAACCGCAAAATGAAACATACCTTTTCTTCAATACATGGCACAATTACAGAAGTATACTTCCTGCTAAGCCAACGAAAAAATGCCGGGACACCCATTACTTCTTGCAAAATATATGTCGCTTATGAATTGAACACTTTTATTTCGGAAACCTGCACATTCGCTTCTAATATCTTTCACACCACGGCCATTAGTAGCTATCGCTTATTCTTTTCATGGTCTACTCTCCTTTGTGACACAAAAATCTTCTGCATTTGGTAAACTTTCTCGGTACCATGGGCACCTTACATCACTTCCACAGATGATCCACGTGTTTAACTCTCCAATGGAAGGTAGTTCGTAAAACTGCATTATGGCGGTTATGGCAGCACGTTTGAGGTTAAAATTTGGAAATATTTGTAAATCTGAAAGTATTACTTTGTGCTGTAACGTATACTTGTTAAAATGCATAACTGGTAACGCAACCCACGCGAGAAGGTTAAATGACAGCAGTCGTAGAGTTCCTGAAGTGGAAGTGCCGTTTTCGAACGGGTAATGTTTATAACCTCACTTTCACGTCATTTAGTGCATGGTGGGGTTAATGCATAGGCAGTGGAATCCATACAATTACCGTAGCTATGTTTTGGATTTTATAATCTCATATAGATTTTTGTTGCTTATATTTCAGGAGGAACTTAAGATTATCTACTGGCAAGTTTGCCAGATTTGCTGATGGGTGTGCTGTTGCAGAGCTCGGTGATACATCCGTTATGGTAACAGCTGTGAGCAGAACAAAACCTTCACCATCCTCATTTATCCCATTGGTAGTAGATTACAGGCAAAAGGCGGCTGCTGCAGGAAGGATTCCAACAAACTTTTTGAAAAGAGAATTGGGACCATCTGAGAAAGAAATTCTGACAAGTAGGCTAATAGATAGGTCTTTGAGGCCGCTGTTTCCTGATGGTTACAGTTACGAGACCCAGGTTATGTGCAATCTTCTTGCTGTTGATGGAGTGAATGATCCAGATGTTGTTAGTATAAATGCAGCATCTGCAGCCCTGACTTTGTCTGACATACCTTGGAATGGACCAGTTGGAGCAGTCAGAGTTGGCTTTTGTAACAATGAAGTTATAATAAATCCCACAAGAAGAGAACTATCAAAAAGTATATTGAACTTAGTTGTGAGTGCTACACGTCACAACCTTGTGGTAATGTTAGAAGCTGCAGCAGAGAATATTTTGCAGCAAGATTTCCTAAAATCAATCAAAGCTGGTGTAAAAGAGTGTCAGAATGTTATACAAGGTATCCTGCAACTCCAAAAACATTATGGTAAATCTAAACGTGAATTTGAGCCTCTACTAGTGCCAAGTGAAGCTGTTGTGGAAGCAGTAAGGAGCTTCAGTGAGATGCGACTAAGAGAAATATTCCGGGATCACACACATGATAAGATATCAAGAGATATGGCAGTTTCTGCCGTAAGGACTGATGTTACTGATAAACTTAAACATAGTTTTGATGAAAATGTGGATATAAACATTGTAAATGAATGTTTTAACCATGTTTGCAAAGATATTTTCAGATCGCTAGTATTTGAAGACAATGTACGGTAAGACAGCTATTTTTAATATTTTTCTCATCTTATTGCTAGGGCACAGTGATATTGGTTTTGAATATGGGTTATAAATTCTTCTGTGCTTGCAATTTTAAAATTGTGATTGAATTCAGTAAGTTTCACTGTCTGTCTTGACATGTTTATTATTGATTATTTTTGGCAGCATTTTTTTTCTTATTGCTTAAATATTGTGGTAATGTTGTGGGTTTGTGTGCATATACCCTACCATATCATGTTACCTGATCTTACACATATCCCAGTTGTCCTGCTTGGTGGCAAATTCTGTTCTTTATTGAAATACAGAATGTGGTGATACTCACACAAAACAATTACCAGTAAAGTTCATAGAGCATTGTGTCCTGTTGTGTAGGTTTCAGGTCTTACATGTCTCATGGTTTTATTATTGTTCTGGCAGTTAATTTTTATGGAGATCTTACTACTTGAGGACAGATTTTATATATTGTTTGTAAGGTATAAAATCAAGTTATGCACCATGGTCATATTTGTAATTGTTGATTTTCAAGCAGCATTTCATATGTAATGCATAGGCATGTTAATGATCTGTCTCCACATAAAATATCACATGCATAGTACTGAGGGTTTATCAGTTATTGTCATCAAAATGAAAACTGAAGGCAATTTTTGCATGGTCACTGTGTTGATATTTTACATTCTGCAACTAAGTAAGTTTATGAAAGATGCATATTCTTTAAAGGTCTCTTACTGTACCATTTCATGACCCCCCAGGTGAATGGTGTTATGGCTGTTATGGTTTTAAAGAGTTCACACTTTATCTGTTGTATTACTGACTGTAGGAAGTTAAAATATTGGAGGTTCCTCCTGTTTAGGAATGTTTGTATCAAGTTTCATAAAAATCAGCCATTTCAAAATTTGAAATGAACACACACAGATCATAGTGATTTATTAAACCTATTTTTAACCACCCCCACCCATTATCATGAAGGGAGGCAGGCTAAAAGTAGACATAAATGGTGGAACAGTTGTCTACTGGTTTTAAAATAAGAAAACAGTTACAATGTAACCTCACATCATGTATGCAGTATTTGTTGTTGTTGTTGTTGTTGTGTGTGTGTGTGCGCGCGCACGGGCATGCTCACGTGTGTATGTGGATATGTAGGTGTGTGTGTGTGTGTGTATACACACATACACATACATGTGCATGTGTTATTACTATGGGGGGTTATCAAGTTCCATGGTAGTATTCTTGAGGATTCAGTTGTTCTGGGATAATCACAAATAGTATTGTAATCTTCTGTGTGTGTTTTGACTTTAACATGTGTGTTACTGCTGAAGTTCCAACTTGCATTGTATGCATTCCTTCCATGCCTTCCAACCTGGCACTATATCAGGCATTATTTAATGCCTGTGGTCGCATTTAAGATGATGACAAGTGGGGGTGGCACTACATAAAGTCTTCCTGATGTTGAAATGAAAAGGAAGTTTTGTTCACAGACTTTAATGGGTGCTGAGTGAGGGTGGAACTATATCTGGGGGTTGACCCCATAATTTTGATTAAAGTAGCATTTATTATGTTAATTTTGAATTGAACCTTGTCATTTGAATTCCATGTGAGCAATTTGTCAAGCTTCCGAGAGCTAGCTGACATCCTTCAATAAGGTGTCCTAAAAGAGGAACAGAAAATTACAATGTATCACTGACACACCAAACATCACACCTGCTCTTACAGGGGCTGACCGAAATACGGAGTGGGAGTTTTTGATGCAGATGATATCACATTAGGATATCACCAGTTTTCCATTTTACAAGTTATGAGAGCTTGGCATAAAAAATTCTTCTCCCTTCAGTGATCAAATCAGTCATGAAGAAAGTTCAGTTGTTGTGCATGTTAGTAAATGAGCTGTAGTTAACGCTAGTGCCCATAGAGCTGAGTAGACATTCTTAGCTCATCACCATGGGGAGGAATATTCCTGATTTCATTGCTCTTGCGGTAGACAGAGAACTCAGTCAATGCTGCATTAGCTTCAACTTGTAGTTTAATTAAATTGTGACAGATATTAGTAATTAGTTGTTATATAAGAAATCTGCATGTTAGGCATTATAGCAGCCAACACTCTTGTGTATTAAACAGAAGCATTGAGAGAGGGCATTGTATATTCTGTTTACATTGAATGTGTCCCTATGTTTCTGGTATGGCCAAAGTGATGCCTCACTCCTCATTAATGAACCATCCATGTTTTCTGTTTGACTTAAGAACAGAAGTAAGTATTGGTGAAGTGGTAAGTAAAGGTAAAATTGTCCCCATGGATGCCGTGAAGTCATAGAGGGTGGTAGAGGTATATTTGTACTTAATCTTGGCACTGGATGGAAATGAGTGTTCACTTTCACACTACAGTGTCCTTATGTTCAGGGAAATAACCCCTGATTCCCATTCAGTATAAGGCTGGGTGGCCCCCACTGCTCAACTGGATGCTTTAGGGAAAAGAAAAATCTCTTGCCTCTTGGCATATAGTATTTTTATATTTTCATATGCTTATTCATTCATTCCATTGGCACGTGCAGAATGCGACAATTTCTTGCCATTCTTAGGAGCTTCTTCCTTTCCTCTCTGTTATGTACTTTTTCCTGCCACCCTTTTTCACCAACTATATGTCCATTCTCCCTCACTTCATCTTGCCATCTATTTCTTGGTCTACCTCTCAAACTTGTTGTTCCCATATTCATATATAATACTCTTTTGGGAATTTTATTTTCTTCCATTCTCTGTAAATGCCCAAACCAACGTAATCTATTTAACCTCTTGCCTCTTTTATAGTAGGTTTTTTAACAATTACATAAATTTCTTTATTGATTAATATCCTCCAATTTTCTTTAAATTCTACTGTACACTTTCCTTTCAACAATGTTCATTTGCTTTCTATCTCTCTTTGTTAGTATCCAGGTTTCTGATGCATATGTTTACATTTTGTCTATTATTGTGTTCTTTAGTCTTAATATTAGTTTCTTTGATATGTTTTTTTTTTTTAATTTTCGACTTTCAAATTCGTAATTTTTTTTTTCAAATGTCCTATTTTATTTTTCTTTAAACCGTTTTTCCTTTCCACTATCATATATATTGTCTTTTCGTGGTTTATCTGCAGTCCTAACTTTCTGGCAATGTTTTCCATTTCTACAAAAAGTTTTCTTATTTCTGTGTCATTTTTCCAAATTAATACAAAGTCATCTGCATATGCTAATATATTCAGTTGTTCTTTACCAATCTTTGTACCACTAGGAACCATTTTTATACTTTGTATCACTTTTTGTTATGCCAAATGAAATAATATTGGTGATGAAGGTTCACCCTGTTTTATCCTGTTTTATTTTTGAAAAAAGGTGATAATGTTCCTTCTATTCTGACCACACTGCTTGTTTTTTGTACACATATTTATTAATTTGGTAGGAATTTTAATTTCTTCCATACATTTCCATAGTGTGTCTCTACTTGTAGAGTCATATGCCTTTTGAAAATCGATAAATAGATATTGCACGCTCTGACTATACTCCCAAATTTTCTCGTTTGTTATTGTCAATGCACACATGTTGTCAATTACAGATCTTCCATCTCTGAATCCATTTTGATAATCCCCCATAATTTTTTCAATATATGGTTTAATTTTTCCCAATATTATATTCGACAAAATTTTGTCAGCTTCATTCCCTAATGCTATTCCTCTGTAATTCTCACACCTCTCTCTGTCTCCTCTTCTGTGCTTATGCTAGCCACAATTTTACAGGTGTGATGGTCGTAGTCTGGAAGAACTTCGGAACATTTCCTGTCAAATAGACCTATACAAGCCTTTACATGGCTCATCCCTTTTTCAGCGAGGGCAGACTCAGGTGTTTTGTACTGTGGCCCTTGACTCCCCAGACTCTGCCATGAAGATGGATCCTGTCACCATGCTTACGAGGTATATCTGTTTCAGCGCAGTTTACATTAAAATGAAATGATAAGTGAAACATAGAACTCTAGTACCTTGCTTTATAATTCCTAAATTCAGACTGCAGTATTTTATAATTATGAAATTTTAAGTTTAAGGTTATTACTTCAGTGTTTACTATTAATCTAATACATCTGTTCACAATAGAGTTCCATAAATTTTAGAGTGAATAATATCATCTTAATGGTCAGATTTTTGAGCCATCAAGGTTTGCTAATGGTTGATTTGTTGGTAAGTGTGAAAATATATTAGGTATAAATTATAGAACTGTGTAGAAAAAACAGTTTGACAGGTATGTATGTACATACATATGTGTGTGTGTGTGTGCATGTTTTAATAATGTGAGATATCTTTGTATATAGTGGAATGAAAGAGAAGAATTTCTTTCTGCATTATGAATTCCCACCATATGCTACAAACGAGGTTGGTCGTGTTGGTCCTGCAGGAAGGAGAGAACTTGGGCATGGAGCTCTGGCAGAGAAAGGTTTACGACCTGTTGTGCCCAGTGACTTCCAATTCACTATCAGGCTTACATCTGAAGTGCTGGAATCCAATGGTAGGTCAGTGTATGAAGAGTCTTAAATACTGCATGTTGAGTTTTGTATCATCTTTAGGTGCACAAAACTAAAATTTTACCTGTTGTTTTATGTGAGTCTGGGTTCCTATGTCCTTACTTGAAGGAAAGGTATGCGGAGGCTGATTGGGGTTTAGAAGACTATAGCCAGACATTATTCAGTTTATTTTTGTGTATGAGACAATGTTATGAGTGGGGTAGTTCAGAGCATCTGTAGACAATAGAACAAAAACCAGGTGTCATACATATGTACTTCAAGTTGTTACTGTTACAAAACTTACAAAAAGTTTTTCATTCAAAAAAATGCCACAGCAGGACAGAAGTTTGTATCCAGAAAACTCTAAGGTATGAATCCCTGCTGTGAACAACTGCCAAAGGCAGTAAGAATGAAGCTTTACTATTTCTAAAATTAATGATGACAAGCTGAAATACACATAATTTACTGGGGGGTTTTAAAGGCAATCACATGACACCAGTCAGCTTCTAACCCAAGGTGCCACAAAGCTTCTGTACATGCCAATGAGAGTTCAACGCTCTCATTTAAGTGGATTTTTTAATAATGATCAGATGTTCCAACATTGTGGAGGAACCATTCAGAATCTGTTAGATTCAAGTGAATATCACAGTGAGTTTTTCTCATGATAATATAAAATATTAGTTCATGTTTAGCAATTGGAGAGGATGATTGGTTTCTGAAGTGTGCTAGCAGTCAGACCCAATAGGTGAAAATTTCAAGTAATGTAGAAATACCACCTATTCGTACATTAGGTGGCTGGACCGCATTAACAAAATTCGGTTGCAACCAACAGAAACTGTATCAGAGTCAGTGAACACATACCATATCTCACAGAGGATACATCTGCTAAGGATGAGATAGACTGAGGCACAAACCTTACCTGATGAGTGTGTAAAAGGCAGATAAAACAGGAGAGTGGAGGAAGGTACATTCAAGGAGCTTCACATTTTCCATTCTTCATCACATATTTTAAATGGTGTTTGAGTAAGATGCAAGAGATGGGTAGAGTATAGGATGTGTGTATGAAGAATGAGATGTGCATACAGGGTTTTTAAGAAATATCTGCATAAGATGAGTGTACATGGTGGGCCTAGGGTTAACGGGAGCTTGGAGTTAAAATTGGTGTTGGGGAGCTAATGTGTGGACCATTTGTGTTTCTCAGGAGTTGTGTGATATTTATACTGTACATTTGTATAAATGACTTGTGAATTTCTGCTGATCAGGTGCAAAAATTACATTACCTTTGATATGAGTCTGCCATATTTTTAATGCCCTGTGAATAAATATGTGTTTAAAGTAAAAAGGATTACATTGCTACACCTGGCATGTAGGAATAATATCTCTGAATTGTTTTGTTGTTATATGAATATTTATGTTTTCTCATCTTTCTTGTTACTATGGTGTCTTCCTGAATGACATCTTATCATGCTAGGATCATCTTCAATGGCAACTGTATGTGGAGGGAGCCTGGCCCTTATGGATGCAGGAGTTCCTATTTCTAGTCCAGCAGCTGGTGTTGCAGTTGGTCTCATTAGTCGTTACACAGGAAATGATACCAAACATATGGAGGATTACAGGCTTCTTACAGACATTTTGGTTAGTGTATGAATATATGTTTTCACTTATGTGTGTGTGTATGTGTTTTATGTTTACAGCCCTGTCAATAGTTGTGATTATACATACCATCACATGACACATATGAACTCCAGGTTCTTATTCATATTCTTTGTTTGAATAAAAAATGTTATATATATAAACAAGAATCATAATCACTACCATTACATACTTACAGAGTCTTGTTTAACCCTTTCAAGATGAAGCACAGACTGCTTTATTTAAAGACCCAGTTCGTACCGCGCAGTAAACACTTTGCATCTCAGTTATAAAACTCAATCAGTTTATGCTGTAAGTGGCACATGTCACTGTTTGTTCTCAGATAAATACAAAACACATAATACAGTGTGAGCAAAGCGTACAGTTGTTGAATGTTAAACCTGTTGGTGCATCACGTAACCAGTAGGCTTTAAAAGGTTAATGTAAGGTGTGACGTAATGTGTGTAATTAAGCCACTTGCTATGCAAAAGGATGCCCTGCATTGAGTATGAAAAGCAAGCTGATTCCTTTCAGTGATTCACATAGTACCAATTCGAATTCAGTATTAAATACTGTGTAACTTGTTCAGCAAAATGAGGTAAAGTGCCATCATGTGTAGTCTGGCCTGGAGAAGAATATTTTCTACAATAAATGACTCATTCTGTAGAATATGCAGGCAGTAGTAATCTGCTGCTAAACATCTTTCAAAAATGGATGGCCATTTAATTAAGTGACTGACAAAACTTTATCACACAGTCACCAAAAAGCCATGCTGGAAGATGCTTGCAAAGGAATTTTGAGAATTGCTATAGGTCACGTGCATATGTTGTGGCAGTTGGTTATCATATCTCAAACTGGGTGTCATCGCAAAACAAAAGTGTGTTTCACAAGTGGGTGCTGTTCCATAATCTGACAGAAATCTATTTATGCTGCATAATATTCAGGTTGGAGAGCTTTCATACATTGGCAGTGGTATGGGTACAGACTTCTTGATGTAAAATTTGGCATACCTGTGTTCATGATTTGCAAGTTTGAAGCTCAGTTTTGTGCACACTCTTTAAGTGGCATTTTACCGTTCATAGTAACTCTTGTTAATGAATGGGTTGCTGTGTGGCATGCTGCTGCATATGGCTGCAGCCACTGACATATGCTTTATGTGGAAGTTGTTACAAAACCAATACTTCTAAATTCCCCATACATTTCCATCACCTAATCTGTTAACATGATGAATATCTGCATACTTGTCATTTGCAAACTCTGTATTCATCAATTGATGATTGTCCATTGGGTTTCTGCACTGCGTAGTGATTAAATGTTCCATTGTTTCGGAGGAAAATACTGCATCTATATTCATTGTCACTAATGAGGTTGGCATTCCTCATGAAGAGCCAGGCACAGAACAAACTAAAATTTTTCCACGATGACTGAATACAAATGGCCTGTGATGAGGTGGGTGTGTACACATTGCACATTTAAGTCTACTGTCTCAGCAGTGGTGGGGACACTGTGCTGGAAAAAATGGTAACTGCGTAATAGTTAAAATTTTCATCCATGTTGATGTGAAAACTTTTCACTCAAAATAAGCCAATGAATAAATTACATGAAGTTCAGCAGACATTTTTTGGTACATTTCAGGCTTTTGCTGCAAAGTAGATGAGAACTGCACTCTTCTGCATTATTACGCAGCAAGTAATGGTAATTGCTTACTGACATTTCAGGATAACTCGTCATTCCCACCTTCAAGGGTAATCAGTCCCATCTTCAAGGGTCTGACCCTTTAAGATGAGACTGATAACCCTTGAAGATGGGACTGATTGGTCATCCTGAAATATCAGTAAGGAATTACCACTACTTGCTGCATAATAACCCAGAAGAGCACAGTTCTCATTTTGTGGGACACTGCATTACATGAAATGGTAGGATGATTATTTTATGTGTTCCATATCTGTGCATTAAAAATTATTTACACTTATGTAGTAAACCAAAATATTTTATCAGAGTGCATTTGTTGATTTACTACATCAGGTAGGATGATTAATTATTGACATAATGCAGTCTTTATTGATTTCTTTATGTGCTATGAAAGATGCATATTATATATTAATTTTATTTTCTACACAAACAGTTTTCAGACATCTACCATCACACAAAATTGTAGTATTGTACCTAGAGAAGCTTCACTTGCATCTCAAAGTTTAGAAGTATGTTATTACTCATGGTAAGACATTATAACAATGTACAAAGTGAGTGTGAAGCAGTCTAAACACAACTATATCTGGTATCTATAGCTAGCGATGGTAGGTAGCTATTAACAACTACATGTTTCGGCCATCATGGTGGCCATCACCAGGTTGTGCATACAAAATTAGATAAACTAATGCAATATGTAGATTCAATCAGCTGAATGTCGAGATCTTGAACACCTTAACATTCATTAATCTTACAGATTTTGGTTATGGTTAGTAATAATACTATGAGTATTTTTAGAGGCATGGAGTTCAGAGTCAGGCAAGCTAGTTGACTTGCAGTAGACTGGTGCGTTGTTGTGTTGTATTGTTCAACTTCTTTACAGGCATAATCTAGTGGCAGGTGGGTGTGTGCTCCAAGGCACAGAGGATCATGTTCATTATGTGGAGAAAGGAAACATAAAGGGTGGTGAGATGTATGTGTGTGATAATGAGGAACTTCGCAGGGTGAATAGTAGCCACGTACTTATGCGTGGGAAGTAGATTCTTTAGCTGATGTGGAGGTTGGTGTCCTTTAGCTCATGATATGCGGAATATGTTGTGGCTTTTGCACACTGTTTGCTACAGGTAACCAGTGAGTTGCTTCAAATGGGTTGTAGATAACTGCACTTGTATAGTAGAATGTAGGTGATCAGCGTAACTTTCTTTGGGACTTCTTAATCCAGCCTTAATGCAGTGTCACTGTCTTGCAGGCATGCTATCAATATGATGAAACACTGTTATTATCCATCATGTGAGAGGCACATTGTATCCTGGTGTAATGAATGTTAAGGTGTTCGAGATCTCGACATCAAGCTGATTGAATTTGCATATTGTATTAGTGTATCTACTTTAGTATGTACAGCCTGATGATGGCCACCATGATGGTCGAAACATATAGTTGGTAATAGCTACCTTTTATTGCTAGCTATAGATACCAAATATAGTTGTGTTTAGAGTGCTGCACACTCACTTTGTACCTTGTGATTTAATACACAACAGGGATGTCAAACCTCAAAATTAAGAAATTATTAGTCTAAAGTTAAAAGGGACAGATGTTAATATAAATATTTCTGAAAATTCTTGAATTAGCGATATTTGTGAATGTATGCAATATGCATGCATGTACCCAAAAAAAAAACGGACTAATATCTACAAACAGTAGACTTGGATGTCAGTGCCATCATGATTGATACCTGCCACATGGTTGACTGTAAACAATGTAAGAACATGCAATGTGTATCTGATGATAAGAGGATAATATTTATTTTTTCCATGAGTTTTGTTTAACTGCGGTTTACATACACACATACACAAACATGACATGTAATGATAACATAATTTTCCCCTGTTAGCAGGTAAGTCAAGCATATTAAAAGTGTGTCACATTAGGTTTGAAGACTTATCATGTTAAATGTAATTGTATTGTGCTAGGGTATTGAGGACTACATGGGTGACATGGACTTCAAATTAGCTGGTACAAAGAAAGGGATCACAGCTCTCCAGGCTGATATCAAAATTCCGGGACTTCCACTGAAAGTGGTCATGGAAGCTGTACAACAAGCAACAGATGCTAAGTCAAAAATCATAGACATCATGAATGCAGCTATCAGCAGAACAAGGTAAGAAACAAATAGAACACTGAAAACATGTAATTTGTCTATTGTGTTGTTTTCTGTAATGTTCTAATTGGTGCTGTGACTTACAGTTCGGTTTCAGACCTGTTGTATTAATTCTATCACATGCCTGTTGTATGAATTTTATTGACATCCAAAGTATTTTAATTTTTGGATACTGATTTTCAAACTGTTATATTTTATTTTCAGGAAGCAGAGAAAAGACAATTGGCCAGTATCTGAAAAGTTAGAAGTTCCTCCACAGAAACGTGCAAAATTTTTGGGACTTGGTGGTAGCAACGTGAAACGTTTGTTGGTTGAAACTGGAGTTCAGGTAGGTGGCCCTTTTGTAATAATGCAATTTCATAAATTGCTGTTTGGGAATTCAGTTTTGATTCTGCCATATGGGATGTTCAGTACTGCAATCTGTTGTCCTTGTGATTGTCTACAGAGTATTTCTCTGTTTTAAATATGACCAGAAGTGTCTCCAACCAGAATGATGATTATCTATGGCCTAGAGTGAAGAGTGTATCTTAATATTATTTATTTCAAATTAGTACCTGAAACATTAACTTGATGTTGAAATCTTCATTTTGGTGTTCAGTATGTGCAGCCACACCATTGTGAATCAGGCTGAACATACATCTACAGGATATGTTGCAGCTTTAAAGCATATCCAAGCTGGAGCAGGAATGGAGATGCATCTTGAGCTTTTAGTTTTTGCCTTTACAAAACATACATGACTTCATTATAACTTTATTAAAAAAGATTCCTACGAAGTTAATTCTATTCAAAAAGCAACCATGAGTGTTATGAACTTGATAGGTATTTGTAATGTACTGCATACTGATATTCTTATTTAATATAACTATTGTAGTGGTAGTAGGTAAGATTAGTATTAGTATTAGTAGTAGTAGTATACAACTTCATTGAGAGAGATATTATTTACTTTATTTTTTCCCATCCTCTTTTTATTTTACATTATCACTATCAGAGGAACTGTAGTGATTACACAAGTTGGATACATGGAGTGTGCTTTGAGACCTTGGTTTACAATATTAAATTTACATAACAATATAAAATATGTGAATTATCTGTATGAATAATAAAGATTAATATGTTATTTTAATAACAATTCCTGTGCAGGCACTACTCGTATGAGTTGTGCATGCACAGCAATTGTCAAGTTTATTAAATATGGTGGCTAAAATTTTTTAAGACATTTCTTCTATTATGCGTTATGAATTAGATGTAAATGTGTGTGTTTTTTACTGTTCAGAATTTGTAAAGCATTGTGTACTATATCCTTTTCATATAGGAGATAATGTATTGCATGTTTCAGTTTTATCGTATTGTGTTTGGTGGCCTTGTAAATGTAATATAATGTAGACTTACATATTTATATTTAAACGTTGTTCAAGATGTCTTGTTTGTACATACATTCACACATGCATGTGCACACGCATGCACACACACACACACACACACACACATACACAAACAGTGTATATTGTTTACAATTTTGGATTGTGTTTGCCTTCCCATATCCATATCTTATAGCAGAAAGTATACTGGATGTCTTAATTTTTCAGTATTGTCTGTGGCGACCTTGCGAAAGTAATCAAATTCAATTTAGTTCTGTATTATTAATGTGCTGGCACAGCAGGCATAAGGCCACAAGCACATAAGAAAAGCACATAAATAGCATACAGCCAGTAAGGACACATAGAAAAGAGATAATAAGAAATTACATCTAAAAAAAGAATTAACAATGTTATAAATGTTAAAATAATAATTGTTAAGAGAGATAATTTTTTCCTGAGTGTATAGATAGTACAGTTCCATTCAATTCAATTCATTGACATGCAGGCTTAGCAGCGCAGGGCCATTTGCTAAATAAGCACTTGAATGCAGCAATACACAAATACATAGATAATGCACCATTACTTGACAAAGGAAGAAACAGCAGAAAGAAGGTACAAAACATAATCAAGTTAAATACAAATATCCTAACTAAATTAAAATTTACAATTCACATGGAACATCAGTGACTGAACTACAGTATAAAATCTGTTACAAATTCTGATTTACTTAGTAAAAATATATAAAACTAACAAATCATCTATCAAAACAGATCTTCTGTTGAATATACCATGATGATGATGATCATCATCATCATCATCGTCAATGGCAACAACAACAACAGCAATGACAACAGCAGCATCGCCACAAAAAAGATGAAAGAGACAGAGAAACAGATTGAAAATCAGACTGTGTGAACAATTTGACAAGAAATTGGAGCACATTATATTAGTATGTCTAATACTGGTAAAAGAACACTACAAAAAGAGACAGAGTGTGTGCGCAACTATACTTTAACTTATGCAAGGAAACAGGGTTAAAATTAGACATTGAGCACCAGTACAAGCAGGCACCAAAATTAGTAGAAACAAGTCATGAAGGTAAGGTAATCATGTTTTTTGAATCAACAGGTGCAAACTGACAGTACCGTCCCTGACAAGAAATGGACATCAAAATCCGTGATAATGAAAAAGGAACATATATGTTAATAGATGTTGCAATTTTAGGTGACAGAAATGTGATTAAGATAGAAACTGGGAAGATTCTAAAATATTAGGACCTTACAAAAGAAATACCATGCATTTGGCATGAACAAACTAAAGTGATACCATTAATAATTAGGGAAACTGGAACCATGTCAAAATCTTTCAGAAAGTACCTGAGCAACATACTGAGAAACCCTAAAATTAAGGAAACACAGAAAAGAGCTATACTGGGCACTGTACACACACTTCAGAAAGTACTAATTTAAAAGTGCCGAATATTCAGTATGGTTAATAATTTATATATGCAATGAATTGCAACTGCAGAGAGCTACAACACTATACCCTAGAAACACGATTGGTTTGAAGTATGTAATTGTAAATACATTTAATACAACAAAGAATAAAAACAATTTGCACTTTAGAATGAAAAGTGGCTGTTGTATATACAGTTTACAAAAATAAATGGAAAAAGGGAAATCCTACAAGTTACAGAGGAATTTCATCATTACCAGTGGTGAGAAAATTTTTTCCATTATTTTAGCCTGTAGGCTTAGTAAATGGTCATTTGATCATAAAATATTTTCAAATTCTAGGCTGGTTTTGTTAGTCAACAACATTTTTGTAATTAAAACTGTAATCAGTAGATATGTAGCAGCAAAAGAAGATGTGTATATTGGTGTTTTGTAGGTACAGAAAAAGTGTTTAATTCAATAATTGAGAAGCCTTGTGGTATAATATGGGGGGGGGGGGAAGGGAATTAATGAAAACATGGTGGAATGCTTAAAGACACTGTATGATGACATACAGTGTTGTGTAAAATGGAGCTATGAGGAAGTGACATCAGTGAAACAATATATAGGTGTAAGACAAGGTTGTAGTCTTAGCCCATATCTGTTTAATGTAATAATTATAATAGATGATACTATAGAGTATATTAGGGAGAAAAGTACACAGGCACCAATAGTAGGTAATCAGACCATTCCTGACTTTGTTTTTGCAGTTGATTTGGCAATTGGATCCCTCACAGTAAATGGCTTACAAAAGGGAATAGATCAGGTGGCTACATTTTGTAATAAATGGCACTTAAAATGTAATCTTGATTAAACTACAGTCATGGTGTTTAAAAGTGGAAGGCAGCTGAAAACTAGACAGTGTTGGTATTTGAGTGTACAAAAATTGGAGGTGGTGAATGAAATCACATGTCTGGGGGTGAAGTTAGGAAGAACAGGTGACTGGAAGAGGCATAAGGAATATGTAAAAACAAAAGGTTTACACATATTTAATTTGATAAATGTTTAATAAGGACACCAAATATGAGAATATAAATGACAGAAAATACATACAAAATTATCTGTGAGTCAAGAATGATATATGGGTTAGAAGTACAGTATATGCGGTTAAAGGAGGATGGAAAACTGTAGAAAATATGCAGAAGAGATTTTGTGAGAAAGCATGGAGTTCACCACTAAGTACAGTATATGGCACAGCAGAATGTGGACGTGGTAAAGGGTGTAGGAAGGGAAGATGCTTTTTAGAATAGCAAAATTCTGATATAGGAGCTTACACATGAAGCTGGAAGAACTGTTAAAATGTTGTTATGATTGGCAGATAGGAAATCTGAGAAGGAAAAACTGGACAGCTAGTTTCAGAGGTGAACTGTATAAAACTGGGCAGGTATATATCTGGCAGAATGGAAAAGATTGAGCTATCAGAGTAACATATCAAAAGACTGTAAACATATGTTATGATATAGAGAGCCAGGGCAAAATACAGAGAATGAGAGAAAAGAAATCTTCAGGTTTTTATTGGGAGATGTAGAGAGTAGGGAAGAGAATTACATACATCTTGTAAGTTTAATGAGAGAAATGTAGTAATGTGAGTTGGACTAGGATTTTGGAAACTGAGATGTCTGAGGAAAGGAGTAGAAAGAGGAAGATGTCCTATATATGAGGAGGAAGACAATGAATCACTGAAATGCAAAGAGATGAAAAAATCAAGAGAACAATTTTTCAAATAAAAATGGCTACAAATAAGTGAAATAGCATGCAGAAAATTAACCAGCAACAGTAAGATATGAGAATTATAAAAATGGGCAAGTTTTTATATAAAACACAATGTAAAGGAGAACATAAAATACAAAAATGGATACAGGACAGTGAAGAAGAAGAAATCCTGTAAAATGTAAATAGAGGCAGTGACAATTTATTATATAGAACATACAGTTTAATATAGTAAGATGAATACTAGGGATGTGTACTGGAAAACCCTTGTATTAACAGACACATTCCTGGGAAATGTAATAATAAAAACTCAACTAATGAATGTATTCTATATATTTTTATGTATATTTGCGTTAACAGTGAAGTTCTCAAAGCCTGTGTGTGTGTAACTGTCTTGTGTAATCACTTTGAATTTTCATGATGGTAATTGTGAAATGGTGAAAACTTGTTGGAAAAATAAAGTAAATATTTTTACTATGATAGTGATGTTAAATAAATGTTGACTGCTGTGAATTGTTCAGTAAGCCTGTTAGATTACATATCCAATATTAAGGAAAGGCTACTGGCCAAATGGCAGCAGTTAAGGAAAGGCTATTGGCCAAATGGCAGCAACACTGGAATGTACAGCCAAATAATGCACTCTCCTCTGGTATGTTTCATGTCATAACAGTTGCACATCCAATAAGCAGTAACATTCTGAAACAGGTCTCTCCCAATCTTATTGTTAGTCTGAGGTGGTAGATTAAATCTTACATGTAGAATGGGAAATAAGTAACTTTAAGAATATTATTGAAGCAAAGTTCAAATATTTTATCCAAGGAAATAATCTGTGGGTAGCTTTCACTGCCATTTTAAAGATTATTTCACAACTGAATGTGAAAAAATATCAACAGGAACTTCTTTGATTTGTGCCGTTGCAGTAGAAGCCCTCAGCAAAGCATACAATGTTCTTGCAGTTGGGTGCACTGTGGCAGGGCAACTGCAATGTAATAACCTTGGTTAACAATGAAAAGGTCCATTACAATTACAGGAATATGATGAAGACTTCAATGGAAAATCAAAATATTTATTTTGGAACAAATCTTGTTTCTGCATTTTTTCCATGATTTATTAAATGAATGTTTATGAAGTACTGTTGTGATTGAAGTTTATTGTTATATACAATCATGTATCACCTTTAAGGATGTGTGTGTGTGTGTGTGTGTGTGTGTGTGTGCATGCACACATGTTTATGTGCTTGTGTGCTTCCGCATGCATGCGTGTGCACATGCTGTGTTGTTAAAAATAAAATCTTCACAATTCTAAACCTCTGTATATTAAATAGGATTTTTTGTTATTCACCAGGTTACACATATAGAAGATTCCACATTCTCTGTGTTTGCTCCCAACCAAGTAGCTATGAATGAAGCCAAGGATTTGATTGATGAGTTCCTTACAACAGAGAGGGAGCCAGATTTAGAGTTTGGTGCCATTTACACAGCCAAAATTGTTGAAGTGCGTGACATAGGTGTCATGGTCACATTGTATTCTAACATGACCCCAGCCTTACTCCACAATTCTCAACTTGATCAACGAAAAGTAAGGGAAAAATTGCTTTATATTCCTCACCTTTAATTTCAGTTGTCTAATCTTTCATTTCTTCATTATTTCTTGAAAAGCCTAGGGTTTTAGAGGCTGATGTGTTTGTATTTGCTGACCCAAAACCACATTAACTTTTGATTTTCATGAGATGTGGCACAAGATTGCAGCCACACAAAACCATGTAAGTGGGTATGCTCAGTATAAGACATTCTGGCACATTCAAAGCCATGTGTAGTGATTGACTGTGACACATGTACCAGTCATTTGCATCATTAAATGACAAGTACCTGCTTGCCTTCAAATGTTGTGATGTACATGTTGTCCCTGTCATCATATTATTGGGTGCTGTAGCTGTCAAGTGGTATCCTGGCTGATAAACAGACTCTGTGTGATAAAGCTGCTAAGCTCAGGGACATGGTAAAGGTAAAGGTAAAGTTCACTCTAGAACAGGCCACAAAGGCCCAGAGGGGAGTAGCAGTATAGCTCTACTCTTTTTTAACTTCAGCGCTAGAGGGGAGTAGGTGGTCAACGCCACGCCCTGGCCGCTTTACCCTTGGGAAAGAGACCCATTACCCATTGTATAGTAGGCTGGGTAGGCCCCAGGACCAGTCTGAATGGTTGTGGAAAATCTCGCCTCCACCAGGATTTGATCCTCGGACCGTCCAGCCCATAGTGAGTTGCTATACCGACTACGCTATCCCGGCCTATGATCAGAGACATGATGAAGGGGAAATCTGAATATGGTAATGCTAGCTGGAACTACTGAGTGACACACTTGAAAGTAGCCCCTGCCATTAAGTACTAGTGTTCACATTGTGAGTGTGTAATTCAAACTGGTACATGTGTTCACTGTTGTTATAATTGTCTGATTCACTTCTGTTAAGTTTGGTAGTGTGCGCATGCATACTAAATGTGCTATATTTATACCAATGATTTTATCTGCTATCGTACATGTTACAGTTGTCCAAATGTATTTGGAAATTAGGTCTTCTCATGGAAAAGTGTGTGAATTAGTATGTGCCATGTGAACATACTATCTGAAACTTAATGAAGTGGTGGAGAGAAAGGGGCTCTATGGCTGAGAGTGTGTTAGGCTGTAACCCTCTCTAACTCTGTTCCCTTCTGAGCTATTACACTATGCAGAGTGTCTCCTTGCAAGTTGAATGCAGATGGTTCAAAAAAATAAGAAAGTGCCCAAATTAGTTCTCTGTGGTATCTTGTGCATGTACTGTACAATAAAGAACAGTTTCATGGGAACCTCCGTGATGCTTCATTTGAGTGGATGCTCTCATATTTCCTTCATAAATGAATGGGGTTGAACCCAGGCCAGTGACCAATGTCGTTTGGTATAATGCTAAATAGCATTAGTATCAAATCGCAGCAGTCATTGAAAAAAGTGGCAGTGCCAGGTTTTACTTGGAAACTCCCAATGTTCATCTTGAACAACTATTCATAAATGATGCAAATTAGCTACATGTTTTGGCTAAAATATATAGCCATCATCAGGCTGATTACAAACACAACAAAAAAAAATTCACAGTTGCATGGGTTTGAGATCTTGAACCTAACATTGTAGTGTTACATAATATGAAAAGGTAAAGGTAAAGTGATCCCATTACAGGCCTGGTGTGGCCCAGAGGGTGGGTAGAGGTATAGCTCTACTCTTCCATGACCTCGCCACTAGAAGGGGGTGAGTGGTCAGCAGCACGCCCCAGCCACACTTTATCCCCAGGAAATACCCAGTATCCATTTTATAGGAGGCTTGGTGAGCCCCAGGGCTGGTCTGGATGGGTGGAAAATCTCATCCCCACCGGGATTCGATCCTGGACCGTTCAGCCCATAGTCAGTCACTATACCGACTGAGCTACCCAGTCAACAATGTTACATAATATATGTAACATAAATACATATGAGGCTGCATATATCTGTACTGTAAACACAATGGGAATGAGTCATCTTAAGATACAGAAAACCATGCTTGGGAATTAGTCACTACTGATAGTACTCAGCATAAAGAAAGTAGTAAGTATGCAATGCCACCATGTTGTGATTCCAAATTTTCTGTGCATGAAATTGGCTGAATTTTCTTAAATTAGTAGGAATGCTTATGGTATTGGTGACTAATTTAACATGGCACAACTTGATTTTCCCAAGGATACATGTACAGTTATTAGCACAGCTAAAGAGATGTCTGAACCCAGCAAACTGCATTGTAAAGGAGTTGTCAGGAGTAAACGTAGCTGTATAAACTCAAGCACCGATAAGTGTGTTCGTAATTTATATGAACTTTCTTGGTAACTAACAGTTTGAAAGTAGAATTCCAGGGATCCTGAACCTACAGGACTAAACAGATGCCAGAATACTGGATAATACAAATTATTAGATGGTACTCATGCTGGTCTAAGTTCTTATGGGTAATTTTTTATTCCTCCTCCTATAATTGGGCTGCACAACTAATCAGAGAAGTATTCCACTTGGTTGTGTCTTTCATCCGCTGATGTATGGTAATTGGAGTCCTCTAGTTTGTTTTCTGGAGTCTTCATAGCTGAAGAAATGGAGGGAGTAGGGGACAAGGATTCTGGAGGTACCACAATCATTGATACACAGACACTCTTGGATGCTTTTTTGAACACGTCTCCGAGATCTGCCTGTTTCACTGTTGGAACTTCTCTGGTAAAAAACAAAAACAAAACTTCTGGTCTTTAGATTACTCTCCCCAATTGCCAGATTTTTAGGATTTCTGAATGATGACATAACGGATTAAAGGAATTTTGCTGTACTTACAAATATTCCATTGCCCATCCATCCATCCATCCATCTATCCTAATGACCTCATGCCCCCATATAACCAGACTATAAAAATGTACCCAACAAAACATTCCTGTATGATGTTATGGGCTCAAGTCACAAACGAAAATTAAAATGTTCTTCCCCAAAACACCAACACATAGACAGAGACTGGCAGTTCCTCATTTAAGACAATGGTTTGGAGATACAGGCTGAGATATAATTTGACAATGCTGTCAGTTTACTTGTCCAAGTCAGGGTAATTTTCCAGGTGAAAGGAAAGGAAGACATGGCAAAAAGGTAAAAAAGTGAAGTTCATCCTGTAACGAGCCATGAAGGCCCAAAGGTTGAGTAGAGGTATAGCTCTGCACTATCTTTGACATCAGTGCTAGATGGGGTGGGTGGTCAATGCTACACCCTGGTTGCTTTACTCCTGGTAAAGAGACCCAGTGCCCATTGTTCAAGAGGCTGGGTGGGTCCCAGGGCCAGTCTGGACGGGTGTGGAAAATCTCATTTGTACCCTGGACCATCCAGCCTGCAATTAGTCATTATACTGACTATGCTATCTTGGCCTAAGGAAAACCTGGTAAGAGGGAAAAGGGGTAACTAGACCGCATTCATCTCATGGCATCACATAGGTGGTAGCTGTTTGATAATTTCTCAAATGCGACACATTGTATTAAGTGGCCCTTGTGTTGCTTGCCCCACACACGTTCTCGTGTGTGCTGTTTTCTTATTACTGACAGTTAGGTAGTGGTAAAGGTAAAGTTTACCCTACAACATGTCATGAAGGCACAAATGGGTATCCTCCTGTGTCACAAAACTTACAACAACATTATTGAAATTTGATTAAGAGGTCCAGAATTTTAATGCAGGGATACACAGACAGCTTGATATTCCATTAGTAATGTAGGTTAAAATCCAGGTAAAAAAAGGTTTTATTTATGGCAAATAAATATGTGTTGAATTAACTTACCAAAGTAAAAGAACTACAATCAGCACATACCAGAGGAAAAATATTGGCTACTTCATTATAAGGTAAACTTTGTCTCATTGTGTGATATGGTTTTACAGGTGAACCATCCCAGTGCATTAGGACTGGCAATGGGAGATGAAATTCAAGTGAAGTACTTTGGTAGGGATCCTGTCTCAGGGCTCATGCGTCTTTCCAGGAAAATTCTCCAGGGCCCTGTCTCAGCAGTTCTTAGGAATCTTGGTGATGAAGGTTCTTCCGGCTAATTGTTATTATTCTTCCACATAAACAGAAGAATTTATAATGGTATTTTATAAATATTATGGATAAGAGCATTACATGGATAAAATTAAATTTGGTCTCTTCACTGCCACAACATAAACAAGGTGTGTCCAGAAAGTAAGAACCAATCATGAATAATGATGGCACAGGTGATGCATGCACTTTCTGTGAATGTTAGTTGTCTTTTGTATGTCAAGGGGAACATGTATTGTGTACCATGGTGTTATAAATTCCTCCTCCCGGTTCAATGTAGTCATTAAAGATGAGCACAAAAGTTGAAAATCTCACTGCCTGTGTATTGTGGTCAGTCATATGATGTGCAAACGCTAAAAGAATGTTTGACATAAATTCACAGGCAGATTGTTGAAGTGTTTGGTGAAGGTGCCTTGAACAAAGGGATTGCATAATATGCGTGCGCATACATGCATGCATACATACATACATAAAAACATACAAGCATACATACATCCATGCATGTACGCATACAGGCATGCATACACACATTCCATGGATCCATAAGTGTGTCACAAAGACAATAGGATGTAGAACCAGTCATAAACTCACAAATATACACAGTTTTTACAGTGTAAAATATTTAAGCATTTTACAAAACAGTATTATAGAGCCTCTTTACACATAAAAGATTCTTCTACATAGTAAAAGGAGTGTGTATTTAAGTATTTTCATATGGCTACTTTAAATTTTGCCTCTCCTTTGTTAAGGATTGTCAGACTACATGGTAAACTGTTGAAAATTTTGATGCCAGCATAAAATGTACTTTTTTGAAAACAAGATAGTTTGGCTTTTGGTCTATCAGATGGTACTTATTCCTTGTATTAGTATTGTGTGTAGATAAATTTGTTTAAAGATGTTCCTGATTTTTGATAATAAAGTTCATTAATGAAAGTATATATTGGCATGGAACAGGTAGATTCTCTAATTGTTTAAATAGATGTCTTCATGAAGTATTGGGTTGTACAGTGGCCATAATTCTGATGATTTTCTGTTGTAAAGTGAAAATCTTTCCACCGTTGGAAAATTTACCCAAAAAATTATTCCATATTTTATAATAGAATGAAAGTATGCCTAGTAAATTGATTTGTGAGTGTTAATATTACTGATATGGACCATCAATCTAATGGCTAACTTGCTCCACATAAGTTAGGAACCATTTGTTCAATATGGTTCTTCCAATTTAGTGGTTATCAATTTGTAAACCAAGGAATTTTGTAGTTACTGTGTCTGCTATATACTTTTCTTTAGAACCAATATGTACTGTAGAATGTGATGAATTCTTTGTTATGACTTTCATTATATTTGTTTTATCTAGACTCAGGACTAATGTATTAGCAGAAAACCATTTAATCATACAAGAGAGAAATAAATTTGAAACTGAACAGAAATTTGAGGAAATAATGTTGGTTGTTTAACCCTTAGCTGCCTAATGACATATATATATATATGTCATGCAGTGAGCCCTTTAAATAGCCAAATGGCCATTAAAGTGGATGGGGGGGG
>Ga0123354_10001284_pt1 | contig 29816 bp, 23 predicted proteins | sample TergutLab28metaG_2_FD_97872 | JGI IMG/M metagenome (GOLD analysis project Ga0123354, IMG submission 97872) | Labiotermes labralis P4 segment gut microbial communities from Petit-Saut dam, French Guiana - Lab288 P4 | ecosystem: Host-associated > Arthropoda: Insects > Digestive system > Gut ... | reverse complement strand
TCAATGGACGTGGTTCGTCGCATGTTTCCAGGAAGGGTCATTTCACGTTTCGGCGACATCCCGTGGCCCCCAAGGTCCCCTGATTTGACCACTTGTGACTTTTTTTTGTGGGGATACCTCAAATCACATGTCTATACTCACAAACCTCGCACCTTGTCTGATCTGAAGGAGGCAATCAGGGAGGAAGTGGCAACAATTGATCGTGAGATGCTGGAACGCGTATACGCCGATTTTCAGTGAAGGCTTGAAAACTGCATTCAAGAAAGTGGACACCACCTGCCTCACATTATCTTTCATTCATAATATGCAATTCAAATGGCATATAAGTACGAAGATTTTTCTGTAACAAAATTGCTCTTTCGTTAAAAAACAAGTGAGTACTGATCATTTCAAAAACGTCTGGTTCCCGTCGGTCACCACGTATCATTACCTCAAGACTTGCATTATTTTCATCATATTAAAACAAACAGCTGGTCTGTTCTAATTATATGTATTATTCGTTATAGTTTTTTGGTTTTCCTTTCAGTGTTTCGAAGTGTATGTTGACTGTGTTACTGAGTTAACATCAAAGTATTTAGAACGTATGAGTTCCCCATCAGTATGGTGGGAGGTGACACCTCATAAACTGAGAAAAGCTGTTGGAATTCGTGGTGCCTTAGCACGTAAAGCTGATGGTGGAGTGCCACTGGTATGGATGAATGAATGTATTGATGCAGCTATAGATCATGTAGGGTAAGTATAAGAAAAACTGTTCACAACAGCATTGCAAGCTGTTACAATATTTTCATATTGTCATCAATTTCAAGAAAATAATTTGTGGTGCATTCACACCAGACCGTTCTGTTGCAAAAAGGTACTTCTTAGTTTCACCATGTCTATCTGTATCCATTCATGTGTAACATTGCAAAAAGTGCTGAATGGATTCTCATGAAACTTTACACTGGTAGTTTTACTAATTTTTTCAGCATATTGTAATCACGGGTAAAATAAAAAAATAATGGACAATTTACAAAATTACCTATGTGCATTTCTATGAGGATCTTCGAGTGTAACGTATTTAATTAGGACAAGTCTGTTTATCTGACCTCCATATCTACTCCACACATTGTGTAGCCCACAGTGAATACATGTAACTTTCTCTGACAGGGCTCATTAGAAAGAAACATGACACAATATCATTTCATTACAGTCTCCTTTATTTGAAGAATATTTGTGCCACAAATTTAATAAAGTGCACAGAAACATTGCTTTTGACACAGATAATATAAACCACGTAGCATGGCAAGTTATGCAGCAATATAAATTTGTACCTCAAATAGGTGACTGTCAAAGCCAGTGTGGAATACAGAATTTCATAGATTGCATTTTGAAAATATATGCAGTCCAAATTAGAGGATATATTTCCCCTGTTATTTTCTTTTATTTACCTAGGATTCATTTTCTCAGCTTTTTAATGGAAACTGTCTTCTCTTGGAGGTGTACAGTATGAACTGTGTTTAAATTTCTCATTATCTCATTTTGCAGGGAACATACAAATGTACTGCAGAATGCTGCATCAGTAATGAGTTGTATTAGAGAGCATGAAACCAACTGTCAGTGGTTTATGGAGCTCTTAGGACAAATTCAGAATGCACTGAACAAGAAAACAAATGCAGACAATCAGCAGGTGAGAACAACAACCATCATACCACCTCAGAAAATTCCATCTGCGTATTTTAAATTCTGAGGTGCTCAAAGCCAAAGTTAACAACCAGTTAGAGATGAAATAAACTGATTTTTATATTGTGTTATTTGCCTGGGTGTTTTGATCTTAGACAAAGAGACTGAACTTCAAAAGAATGCTTGAATGTTCTTCTTTTAGATGACCAAGAATAAGACTATGCCATGGGATGTAATCTAGTCTTTCTTTAGTATAAAATACACAGGATATAATAAAGTTCATACAATGAATACTCTCATAACAAAAATATAATTACAGGCAAGAAGCTACCAATCCCCTCCCTAAGTATCATGTATGAAAATATTCTGATCTAGTTTATAGAGTAGGACTGTTGCCAGTTCTGGCTTCACATCTCGTCCTTGGCCTTCCTGTCCGTATTTGACAAGAATTCCCTTCTAGCCCATCATATTAATAGCAGGAATCTTATGAATACTATTTCCTTTCCTTCAGAGATGTTACAGTGTTCGCCACAGGAAATCCACAGTCAAGCTATGTTAGGATTTACAGTCCAGGTTCTCTTTGTATTTACTTCTCAGAAGTAGGCCTGCGTCTACTACTTATCTTGATATGTAAGGTGTTTTGGTTTCTTACTGCTTCATTGAGAGCTTTCTGGCTCAAATATCATCAGAAGACCAATGACAGTAATCATGCTATTCATGTGCTTCTCCTTAGTTTCGTCATGTTTGTGCCAGCCTACAGCAACACTTGCAGATTTCTTATACATCCTTGCCAACTGACCATTCATTATCATGTACTTTCTAATTCAATGCTATGTAGTCCCAGCAGTTAACATAGTATTATTAAATAAAACAATAAACATCAGTAAGTACTCTTTTCTTTTTCTGCAGGCAATTATCTTTCTTTGTGACGTGTTTCTGCTGACTGTGATTATACTGTCTGGGTATGACAGTTTTGTACTAACACTAGGCAGCATCGTATCATCACGAGAAAGCAGACTTTTGTTGTTCCCTCAGGCTCTGCTCACTCTTTTATCCAGAAATCAATGGAAAGCAGTTGCACCAAAGGTTAGTCTTCCAATGTCTGCATAATTTTCTATAGTACAATCAGCAGCACAAGCTTTCTTCTTTATAGGTAAAATTTAGTGCTTCATTACAATTTGGCAGAAACATGTTTGATTCTTTAGAAGCACACTTTCAGGCCAGTCTTTTAGTTGTACGTAATACATGGGTACAGTCTATGCCATTAAGGTTTAAGAACACTGAAACTGTTTAAGTCTTGTGAACATTATGAAAAGGGCTAAAAATTGTATCTTTAATAACACCTGGAATCATGTGATAGAATATTAATTGGTTCACAAGCTTTGCAGAAAGCTCATATGTTTGAGTAACAGTGATAAAGCTCTTGTGCATCTTATTCTGACCAAAAGTCTACAACAAACCTGTGCCAGAATTGGATCTCACATTATCCAGAGGCAATTCATTAAGAATCACAAATTCTTGTTTTCCACATGATTCCCTAAGATACTGAATCTTCCAGTTCTTACTCATGTGGAAGTAAAAATTATAATAATGAAGCCTTATTGTCAACACTGATATATGTGTTGGGTTACTGCACAAGTATATCAAAGAAACTCCCCTCTGTAATGTAGTTTGAGCTGCTCCAATATTTATCAAGTGCTCCACAGAACTGCAACAGGCCATGACTACCTCAACATCCTTTCTGATTCACCATCACAGTCATCTTACAGCAGGAGTCCATAAATTTTCCAGAAATTCAGGAGCCACTTCAAAATTCTAGGAGCCAGAAGGGTCACATGAAACAAGTTCCATACTGAGGTCCCACAAATATTATGTGCCACCACACAAAATTTAGTCACCTGGGCAATCTGGGATGTGGGGTGTGTGCACCCCTATGTCTTTTGATGTAACACAACCTCAGCATCACTGGAACAGAATAAATATGGACAAATTATTGCAGTTATTTGGACATGGGAAAAACTAGATAGGATAAGGTACAAACTTGCTGCATGTAGCAGTTTAAATTTATTATTACAACATGTGTTAACTCATTATGAAAGCAGTCCGTATACCATTTTGCCTGTTATTTTCTTTACAATACAACATAATATTTCCCTTGCATTCATTTTAGTGAAACATATGCTACACAAGAACTTATCTATACTGCCCCCTTACAGGGATAAGTAAACTAATCACCCTCACACACACACACAAAAACACACACGATCATTTCATGGGATTGTTACAATAGTACATTTTATATTTGTTGTGTGTTGGAGGTGATGGAATGGCTGTACCATATGCAAAACCTCAGTGCTGTTTCTCCACTCTATGCTGATACATTTCACCAAGGTTTAATGGCTCTACGGCATGACAGATATTTCAAAACATTATCCGTGTGGATGCGATTCATTTCCTGCAAACCGGTGAAGCTCCAGTAACAGCAGTGAAACAAGTTCATGTACATATAAGACTGAGATTTCTAGAGTAGCAAATATTTGGTATGTGTGGTTACGAACGTTTTGGAGGAATCTGCTGCTTCTAATATTCAAGGTATTAAGATGGAGCAGCAGGTCATTCTGAAATACTGATAACCACCTACCAGACTATACTGTACAGTGTACTAACACAAAAGAACACCATATGGAAATCTGTATACATCTGTTCATTCTTCTTGATTGAAAAGAAAATATAGAAACTAAAAAACAGTCTGTACTAAATACTAACCTCAGTTGTGCTTCTTCTTCATTGTTTGTATCTCAAGTTCATTGCAATCAGATATAACAGACATATTAGCATGTGAGTGAATTATCAAAAATTATCATATTTCACATATATACAGATATATATTTATCCTACAGTTATACTGTATAACTTTTCCTGTAGTTGGTCTTTACATTATTTAATGTTTCTGAAAAAGAATATATAGCCTGAATAAGTATAGTGGATCCTTACCATGATAGTGCATTTATTTTGACAGCCTGAAAGATCACTTAGTTAACAGTTCTTGTAATGAAGTACTACAATGACATTATTTGATCTAAGAGCTAACATTCTTCAACCAGATAATTTCATGTGATGGCAGGTAGGACAATGCTGTCTGTTATTCCAATCTGCCATGAGCTGGGGTCCACACATCGTAGTTCATACTGTGGTTAATATTAGGGTCTTACTTAGCATATTTAAAGCATGTGCTGGAAATATTTACCTGTGGTTCACAAACTGTCATCCTTTTGTAACAAATGTGCTGTTCACTGTATGGTGAAGTACAGGTTGGTTTTATATGTTAAGTGAACCAACAGACAAGACTATGTAGCTCATCATTTTTAGTATATTTGTTTCTTAGGATTGCTGGCGTTAGTTATGGACGGTTCATGGCATGCATTGTAAGTTAATCTGTTTGCGTATATTCGGGACCTTTGGCAATAGGAAGGAGGGGAGAGATTTAAATGAGAAAACGTTAGGAGCTGATAATGGATGCTAGCAGTCCAGTAAGGAAGTCAGTCGCATACGAGTGTGGTGTAGGTAGAAGTACAGAAAAGTGACTGTGTCAGTTTCCTAGAAATTATCTAGTTGTTTTACTGGATATAGTGCTACATTATTTTATATCAAGAATAAAATGAATAAATAAAACGTAAGTGAAAAGACAATAATTAAAACTATATGTGATTCGGTGAACCACACCCGTTTTCCAGAAGAGGATCACCTACCAGATTAAGCGTGTCGGGACAAGAAAGTTACGAAGGATGATCGTGTAAAACTAATAACATTTGTCATATAAAATTATGTCCCTATAAAACTTACTAATAATGTACACATTTTATGACAAATTCTAAAACTACCTGCATCATAAATGCAATGATAAATAATGGCCTATTTTCCTCAAGATTATTCCAGTAGAGTTCTTGCATTTTGAAAAGAATGGTATCACATCTTTATTCAGTCTTGGGTAACCCCTATCAAATGATATACTAACCTTCATTACATCTGCTTCTATTATAAGTAATTTGTGTAGACTGGATACACATTATTGTATTGGCACTCCTTCAGCGTTTTTGTGTCTATACCACAAACTCTCTCCACTTGTCAAACAGAAGTCTCGTTACTTTCTTCAGTAGATACAGGCAAAGATGTTGGTCTTGTATCCTTGTCATTCACACACAGAACCTCCTCATCTGCTAATTTCCTGTCTGGCCTGAGTTTGGCTTCCAAAAAGCTGTGGTACTTGTCTTGGCCTCTCTTAAGAGGTGTGCGACTTGGGCTTGACTTCCGGCTGTTAGGATATGATTTCAGCAATTTTGCCCTAAAATGACATAGCAATCATAATTTCTGTTGTGTGGTCTACAGTATTGCTGTATTCATTTCCTCACATTGAACTTTACTTACGCATCCAGCAGTTTCAAAAGCAATTTGGAGTACACCTGATAATCCTCATCCCCAAATTCACTGGGATCATGACGAGCATGCTCATACAAGTCACAAAACTGGTGAACAAGTTTTTGGCCCAGCCCATTAAGTGGTGCTGCTAGTGTTGTAAGTAGGTATGCCCGCAGGTTTTCAGAAGGATGGCGTAGTAAGCAACTGTCCTGCTTTGTAATTTCTCGCTCTAAAAGAAAAAAAAGTGTACAGGCAGGTCTCATTTTATGCCAGGGTTATGTTCCTGAAGAATACAGGATATACAGCCTCGTCCTATGGTATGACTATACCACTAGCAGATACATGGAACTGTGGAGTATATATCTACAGTATATATATATATATTTCTGTATAGGTGGCGGACGCTTGTGAGTGCGGTAATGAACCTTCGGGTTCCGTGAAATGCAGGGACTTTCTTGACTAGCTGCAAACCAGTTAGCTTCTCAAGAAGGACTCTGCATCATGGAGTAAGTAAGTATATATATTTCTCTACAGTATACATACACTTCTATACAATACATATCTTTATTCCTAATGCAATACAAATGTAAGGGACTCACATCCATAGTTTATGGTACAGTTCATACCAACAGCACTGTGGTAGTCTTGCTGCACACACATTTCAGTTCCCTACTCAGCAGTTTCTGTAACTCTATCAGTATTATCACGAACTTTACGTATGCTACAATGTGTGAATTTAAATTAATGGCATATGTCATCAATTTGTTCACCCTTTTCAATTTGGCTTATTACACCTCATTTCTTTAAGTACTGATTGTCTCTTGCCGATTTTTCACTTGGATTGCACTAGGTGATGTAGATATACATTTCTCATTCATTTTGGTAACAAATGCCAATTGCTGTTGAAGAGGGAGTTACATCCACTGCATGATTTTATCACCAACGTAATCAATCCACACATGTGAGTGATGGCGTGACAGTGATGTCACTTTCTGCTAGCCTCCAACACAAGACAAGAGTGTCCACGGATTGTGTATGCCAAATAGCGTTAAACCAAAAATTATTGCATATCATCTATGCCAAATTGCATTAAACTGAAAACTATCACATACATTAAACAAAATGGTGTAAATTTTCAAGTTGCCATAAAGTGAAGTCACACAAAAATAAATTGCATAAAATGAAATGTGCCTGTATTTGATAACAACCAATACTTCAATCAATAGATTCATAATATAAGCTATTAAACTGTAATGTTACCAGATGTTGGGTTCATAATACAAATTGACAGTAAGGTTAGCAAAAGGAGTTTCTACAAAACTAAACAATGTTCAAATACTCAGTTTCTCACCATCAATGAGAAGATTATACACAAGGGTTAACAATGTTATTAGTGACATCCAAGGGGCATATTTTTAAGGCCGTGTCACTGCACAGATGATCCAGATAGATTAGATTAGACAGAGAGAGACAGGCAGGTAGGTTACAGTGAGACTTGTTGATACATTGCAAATAACAAGGCATGACTCCCTGGTCTTACACCCTGTCATTTCTTGTTATGCAAAACATCACCAATTATATTACAGTGTCGTACTACTCAACACTCCTACTTAAACTTTTGATAATCTGATCTTCTAATCACCATCTATGTACATGTTACCTTACTATTTATGATTATTTACTCTTATGTTACCCCCTAGCCTGCCTGCCACACTGATTATATTTATTATCATTTACTCCATACTCTGTATTTCTTTACTGTTTTCCTCCCCTTCTTCCCATACACTTCCCATGTACAATAATGAGTGGTGCTATACCTCTACCACCCTATACACCTTCGTTATGTTGGAAGGGACAGTGCAACTTTTAAATCATTTGTTGCCTGCAACTATCAATTAACGTTTGAGAGGACAAAGAACCTTGAATACCAACAGCTCAATATTTTGTAACATAGAGAGGGAGAGAAGAAAACTGTGGTTTAAGCAGCAGGATAAACAATTCATGAAGATAATATAATTGTTAAAAGGGCACAGGAAGATGTAGAAATGTCGAACAACCTGCTAAATAATAATAATAAACAATTCATTTTAAGTAGTATTTAACTTAAAATATTCATATGAATAATGAAGGTACTTTTGCTTATGTTCTTATCAGTACAGAACACAATGAAATTATTCAAACATACCCAGTAGTTTTATGTCATCAACTGCTTTCAACCTGAAGTAATGAGGTGGCAACTCGCAGCCAGGTTGTAAAATATAACGAGAATCATTGTCGCTGATTAGTTGTGGTTCACATACGATACGTGGAATGACATCTATCCTTCGCTCAATCTCTCTCTTCAGTGACTGTAAAAACAGATACATACACCTTATCAAAACTGAATCCACTTTTACTGCACATTGATTTGTGCCATCTAGAAATAGTAACTTGAAACTTGCAGGGTGTGGAAGGAGGGCAAAGAGGATGGAAAAGGAAGCTGTGAGTATGGGTCAGTATCTGTAGAAATCCCAACCCACTCTCTGAACACTCCTTAAATATCTTCCAGGTTTCATGTTATTACTCTGTTAAACTTACCTGGGTTTTCTGCTGTACTCACAATATTGGTAACTGTGCTCAGTTTTTAGCACCGTTTCAAAGACTGATTTTTAATATATTCTGTAGGCATTTGATGTGATGAGAAAGATGAAAATCTGATTTTTCCGTTACTTAATTTTTCATAATTTATTAACTGTGGCATGAAAAGTTCAATATCCTATTCAAATTGAAACTGAACTGACTATAGGAAAAGGACTGATAAAATTACTGTCCTTGGTTTTTGAAGCCTGCGTATGATACGTAATTATCGCTTTTTGGAGTTTAGCTTCATCACATGTTGAAGATGTTCCTCTCAGTCTTTCACAACTGTTTATGTAATGTATTTAAATCCACATTCCACATCGGGAGGATTTCATGATTTGATAATAAGATATACACTTTATACAGAATTATACATACAGTTCATTATTTACAGATTGCCCATGGTAGTCTTAGTACTTACCCTTACGTAATATGGAATAAAGGGGCACCATGAATTTGCATAAGTGGACTGCAAATATAGACATCTTGTTGCTTTAAACAAGTGTAAAAATTAAATATTTTACCAATGCATTCTTTGTGATTTTACATGCATCCATCATGCTTGATATTCTTCATATCACTAGAAAATCTCTCCCTTCACTATAACAATGTAATTTATGTTTCACCTGCCGTGTCCTTTCACCACTTATACTACATATTTCTGTCTTGAATAGATGTATATAGATACAGAATTACATCAACAGTCACTATTTTTTTCAATAAAGCTTGTAGTTTTCAGGGGCGAGCTCTGCAAATTCATTTTCCACAACTTCTAGGACCACAAAACTGAAACCTGAACTGTAAAATATACAAATATGTAATGTTCTTGTAAGAGAAAGAAAAAGACAATGGCATCAACAGCCACTTCCCTTATGATGCCCATTCAGATGTACATATGTAAAGTGTGCCCACAGCCAGAATTGATTTATTCACATAATTTTGTTATATATTTGCTATGTCAAAAACTGTTTCAGGCAACAGATCTATGTGAGACCTACACTCTATCAGAGGTACAAGTTTTTGTACAACACGCCATTCCTGAGAAAAACTACTGCCAAGGTTAATGCTACATGGAGATACACCTCAGTGTCCCATATGCCACTAAGGTGTGCAAAGGCACTTTACCTTTCCTCACAATGTACAGTTTCCATTTGACAAATGCATGGACAAGATTAATTCCCTTGGAAACAATACAAAACTTCAGTGAAAACCAGTTCATTTGCTTTATAGAGATGTAGGTATACGGATGGACACATGGACAGACATGATTTCCCCATTAAATATCAGTCTCATACAAGGAATGAATAAAGATGAGATTCATATGTAGGATGTCAATGCTGCTTATGGAATATACATAGGATAACTACTGGAAGTGGGATTTTCAACTTGAACACTCTTGACAGTGGTGGAATTTACGGCAAAAACTTTCAGTGTATATGCTTGGCGATTTTGGTACAAGCCTTCTTTGATATAAATTTGAATAAAAGTTACTTGAAGAACGAAATGAGGATGGAGTCTGCCACATATAAACTAGTGGTTTACTCCTTACAGTATAGCAGCATTCTGCATGCAAAAAAAAACACACATTCTTGTTTCCCTTACGAAGCACAAATTTTTCGTCACTTCCCAACCAGTTTCACAGGTTTTCTGCCTTTCGTTTAAAATGTGCATTCAAGCACAAATGTTGCAAGTCACCCATAAAAGGAAAATAAAAACATGTCCATATATTTATTGTATCAATAAAAGGCATTAACCAGACCCCAGAAAATTCATATACATTTGTAATTAACTTACTTTCTTTGCTCCATGTCCTATTGGCACATGCGGTCCACGTCTTGATCGCAGAGCAAATCTCATTATTTGCCTTTTGGCAAAAAGGAAGAACAAAATGAAAGTAAGTACACCGCAAGCTATGATAATGACAACTGTCACACCAGACAGTTGTTCTGCCATAACTCTGACCAATTAGTACTACTCTTCAAATCTGGAGACAGGCACACCAGCATTAATTGTAACCTCCAAACGCAGCTTAGAGTGCTACCGCATTAATGTACTGCACTTCACCATGCGCTGATACTTATTACAAGGTACCGTTACAGCAACATACTATTTCGACAGCTTTAAACAATAAATACGACAAACTAAACTTATACAATCAAATTTGTAATTACACAGTTCAATATCGGTAGTCCAGTTGGTACAAGCAGTACTCAACGTGTTCCTATTTTGCCTAGAACGGGTGGCACTACTGCCCGCGAATATTCGGGGGCACTTGCCCAACTTCCGTCTCGGTTACAAAATGAAACATAGCACAAATCCGTGATATTTGGTACTTGTCATCCGTGTAGTTCTGTGAGTGAAAAAAAATCACTTCTGTATATGCTGTGCATTAACCCCTAGTCTGTGACAACCTAGAAACTGTAATCCGTTCATTTAATTTTTTGGAGGGACAACATAAAATAATACTGTGGTGGTAGTGTGACAGTTTTATTAACCTTTAGCTTCGATTACCATAAGGGATGGACCACGAAGATATCTACAATGTATAAGGTATTGTAATTGTAAATATCTATGGCATGAAAATTTTAGACCCTGGGAGTTAACAAAAATATGACATCTGTGCGTGAGCCATAAATTTGCCTTAAAATAAAGGAAAATAAAACTACAATGGTGACAGTAGTGGTGGTGGTGGTTGTGGTGTTGATGGTAGTAGTAACAGTAGCAGTAGTAGTAGTAAGGCACACACGATAAATTTTACTCAAAAGTTTGTTTTAACAAATGTAAACCCTTTCACCAGACTGAGAGAATTAACTGTAATACAAACACATCAAGCTGGTTCAGCTTGATCTGGTTCCAAGGATGAGTCTTACAGTAAGGTAAACTTCTGCAGTGAGCTGAACTGACTCATAAATTGATGTAGCAAATGGGTTCTGTGTTTGTACATGTAAAATGACATTTGTAATTAGAGTGAAGCAGTTGCACATAGAATGTTGTGATGTGTAAACAAATGCCCAAAAATGGGGACAGCTGTGGAAGAGGAACTTAATACTCACTTATCCTCTTATTTGAGTAGTTCCCCCTTCCCATATTATCTTTGTACTTCCAGTTTTCTCTGACGCACCTCGGTATTCTGCATGTTCTCAATTTATTTTAGTGCATGTTCCCCATCTTCAGTGCGTCTTCTCAGTTTTATTTATATTTCTTTAATTTATGTCTTCCCATTTCTTGTATGTGGGCAAGTCATGTCAATCATTCTGTTTCCAATATTGCACTTTACATCCTCTTATTGCCCTATTCTCTGTCACTTACAGAAACACTATAACTCACGTAATTATTTCAGTAATGTAATACACTGTATTTATATCATTTTTAGTATTAGTAATTTCAAAACTTAATTAAGCCCTGCTGAATAATCTGATGCCAGATTAGTCTGCTTACAAAAGCATGAAATGCAAACTCACACCAGGCTGGCTGAAACATTTGTTAAAATGCAAGACATTGCAGGGCTGTTAAAAACACATTAAATGTAGGATAAAGCAAAAATTATTTCAAACCTGCTATTATATTTTTCTTATGCAGTAACAAAACTAAACAAGAAAACATTTGTATTAGCAACAGTTCAGATTGTAATGACTGCACAATTTTTAGCCAGAAGCAAAATATGAATGATTTGTACATAGGAACCTTGAAGTAGTTTTTCACAGATGTGACAAGATTATGGTATATTGTTTTTTAATCAGTACTGTAATAATAATTATACCAAAAGTAGTAGGCCTGTGATTTATAAAATCCGTTTGTATTATGTCACCAAATCACACTGAATACTTAAGAAAACAAACATTCAAATCTGAGTTGTTAATTATTACTTCAGCTTTACCTGCATGTTTCAGTTCAGTGGATAGCACTCCTGCTTCATACTTTGTAGATGCTGAGTACAGATCTTGACTCAGAGGCTAGCTATCTTGTTTTTGTGGTTTTGCTTCAGTTTTTGCAGGGAGATTCTGGTATGGTACCTCAAATTTGGCCATCACCACTTCCTGTCCTATTCTTTCAGATTCATTGTTCACTAAACTTGGTGCCATTGAATGCTATATAATCTGAGCTACTGACATTTCATTATATAAAACATAAATCAATAGGTCATTGATTCCTTAATGATATAGTTACTTTTCCTTGAATACAGGAGTCAGTATGGAGCAGTCAGTGTATTGACTAAGCAGTGGGCTGGATGATCATGGAATCATGGTCTGATGCCTTGCAGTGTCAAAGATGTGTCTTTTCTCCAAAGTATCCAGACTGGTTCTGGGACCCACCCTACTCCCTGTTTAGCAGGTACTGGGGCCCCTTTTCCAGAGTTACAGCAAGTTACAAATTTAAAAATTACAAAAAATGTATCACTTATTTATTTACCTACTTATGTACTTACTCTATGGAGCAGAGTCATTCTTGAGAAACTAACTGTTTCTCAGCTAGTCAAGAAATTCCCCGCATTTTATGGAACCTGAAAGTTCTTTGTCATGTTTACAAGTGCATGCTACCTGTCCCTAGCCTCAGCCAAATCAATAAAGTCCATGCCCCCCATCCAACTTCCTGAAGATCCATTTTAATATCATCCTCCCATCCATTCCTGGGTCTTCCAAGTGGTCTATTTCCTTCAGGTTTCCCCACCAAAACACTGTATAACCCTCACCTCTCCCCCATACTTGCTAAATACCCCGCCCATCTCATTCTTCTCAATTTGATCACCCAAATAATATTTGGTGAGGAATACAGGTCATTAAGCTCCTAGTTATGTAGTGTTCTCCACTCCTCAAACACCCTCAGCATACATTCCTCCCTCAATGTGAACAACCAAGTTTCACACCCATACAAAACAGCGGGCGAAATTATAGTTCTATATATCTTAATCTTTGTATTTTGGATAGCAAACTGGAAGACAAAAGATTCTGCACCAAATGATAACAAGCATTCTCTGATTTCAATCTGCTCTTAATTTCTTCTTGAATAGAATTTTGATATGTTAAGGTTGTTCCCAAATATTTGAACTGTTCCATACTTTCAGAGTAACTACTATCAATCTTTATCTTGTGACTTCATCCTGCATTCTGATCTTGAGACATGGTCATGTATTTAGTTTTATCAATGTTTGCTTATAGTCTTGTCTCATTACTAGCAACTACTAAAGTGTCGGTGTTTTTCTTTATAGTATTAATTCTTCTGCCCAATATATTAACATCATCAGCATAAACCAAAAGCTCATGTTTTTCACTTAATTTCAAGCCATCCTGTGGTTTACTTGAACCATTCTAATGGCATACTGTAAAGCAAAGCATCTCCTTGTTTCAAGTCATTCTTAATAGGAAACATGTCTGACAAATGCTTGCCTACCTGGACTCGGCTATAGTTTTCATTCAGACACATTTTTATTAGCCTAACCAGTTTCATGGGGATACCATACTCAATGAGAAAATATATTACTTGTCAAAAATTTACTGTATACAGGTGATACAAATTTAGACGCATATATGAAGGGAATCCCTGTGTTTACAATTGTGATCAAAATACACTTTTTCGTTTCATCATGCGTTCATGTTTCTCCCAGCTCAGTCTATTTTCCTGTAACTGCTTACCACTTCCTTCATTAAAATATTTTAAGTGTACTTGATAAGAGTTCCCAAACAGAAAATGAAGTAAATAACACATGAAATACGGTCAATAGCTGTGCTAAGTATAATCCAGTACTGCTGAATTTCCAGATGTTTTTGTACAGAGGTCTTAGTAGTATCATCTGAACAGCTTTGATTAACATCACTAACATCTTCTTCCAGTTGGTTGTAGGTTTTACTCATCTGCAATAAATGTAACATAGCATTGGATGAAATCTCTGAGAACAGTATCTGTTGAAATTATATCTTTTCCGGTAGTTTCACCTATAATTGTGCCAATAGTATCATTTATATAAGAGCACTAAAGCATGTGTGTATCCAGAGGAATGTGTAGTAACAAAGCTTGCTATTGTAACTGACACTTTTTTAAGTTAAGAGTTTTTCATTCGAACATTCTGATAAAACTTGAGATAATTGCTGAGTGGGTATTTTGGAATGATGCCAAAAATAAAATATTTATTCATTGTTATATGCACCAGACTTCTGAAGTTGTGCTTCTTACCTTCTATGTTGCTATCCATATTGCACTATGTATTTTCATTTTTCCAATAGGAGCCTCATGGTTGGTGTGGGGCTGTAGATTCTTAAATTTTTACAATTAAAATAGATGGCAGACTAACTGTACACTTAGAATATAGCTGTGGTACAGAGACTAGAGATGGAACTACAGATATCATGTAATTCTATTGAAGTATCGATTTTCGTTGACCAAAAGAAAATTATACTTAAATTATAAGTATGTTTATCGGGCCATAACTATGAGTGTAGCATGGGTTATAGTTGTTAGTATGTTTCCTCTTGTTTGATACTCCTAAATTACTCCTATAATGTATCACTGTCTTCACAGTTTCGTTTGGAATACTGTCTCTTACATAGATGCAATTCAGATAAATGCTCAGATGCCAGGCAACTATCTTTATGTATTCCTGGTTTTCATCTGTTTTTCCAAAAATGTCTGGATAGTTTGTGCAGATATCAGTAACAAATGATCTCTTCCAAATATCTCCTGGCAATTTATAGAGTGTTTCAGGAGGAAAAGTAAATATTTTAGGAGGTGGTAGTATGGACTATTCCAAGTAAATAAGTTCCTATAAGCATGTATCCAATTTTCAATGGGTGTGAAGATATAGCTGTTTGAAGTTGGCGCGTACAGATCCGATGCGCGCGCAAGTCTGAAACAGATGACAGGCACTCAGGACTCCGAATAACATGTGACATACATATATACATTCCATAGATCCCTGAGGCTGTCACCAGACAATAGGATGTGGAACATGTCAAAAACATACAAAAGCATACAGGACATATAAAATTATTACAGTGTAAGAATTTACATAGTCATATAAGCCAGTAATACATATCATCTGTACACGCAAAAAATTCATCCACAGAGTAAAAGGAGTGTGCATATAAAAAATTTTTTAGGGCTACTTTAAACTGTGGCTTTTCATTCCTAAGGCTTGTTATATTTTATGGAAGGTTGTTAAAAATTATGATCCCAGAGTAGGATGCGCCTTTTTGGAAACAAGACAGGTTAGCAATAGGTCTATGTAGATGGTGTTTATTTCTTGTATTTATACTATGTACTGATGAGATGGTCAGAAATTTATCCTGATTTCCAACAAAAAAAACTCATCAGTGAGTATATATATATTGGCTTGGAATTGTTAAAATCTCTAATTTTTTAAATAGCTTTCTACATGAAGTTCTAGTATGTGCACCCATCATAATTCTAATTATTCTCTTCTGCAGAGTGAATATCTTCCTACTTTATGAGGAATTTCCCCAGAGAATTTTTCCATAACTCGCAATAGAGTGAAAATAAGCAGAGTAAATTGATCTCAGAGTATCATTATTGCAGATATGATACATTTGTCTAACCATATAACGTGCTATGCTGAGTTTATGGATTATTTGATTAATGTGGTTCCTCCAATTAAAGTGACTGTCAATTTGTATACCAAGAAATTTTAAATTTACTGCTTCTTCTACACACATATCCTTATAACTAACAGTCAGTGCACAGTATGGTTGATTTATTGATACAAATTTCATTATATTTGTTTTTTCCAAGTTTAAAACTAACTTGTTAGCTGAAAACCATTCAACCATACATGCTAATATGTGGTTTGCTGATGTAGAAAAATCAATAAAATTTCCATTAGAAATTATAACACTAGTATCATCAGCAAATAATATTGGTTGTAACCTGCAGTTGTAACTTGATGCTGTTTGGTATTGTTTCTAACAATGCTGCACGTCTTTACACATGCAGAATATGCCGATATGGTATTTGTTTATGAGTTTTGTAATGGAAATGCTCTTGCTGCATGTAGAGAATACAGTCTATGGTTTCCTAACCTCAGAGTACCAGATTCAAGAGTGTTTGCTAGTGTTTACAACAAACTGCGTGAGACTGGTGCACTTCCCAGCAGTCATATTTCTTCTGAACCTGCAAACGAACAAAATATGGATGAAGTAGAAAGCATTCTTCAGTTGGTAGAACGTAGTCCGACAACAGTCACACGAAGAATTTCTACACCAATTGGTGTTCTACATACAAGAGGATGGCGAACGTCACGTCAGCACGGCCTGTATCCTTTTCATCTACAGATGGTGCAATGCCTTGAAGAAGGAGATGAAGCTAGATGATTGGATTTGCATCAGTGGGTAATTGCTAATTGCCGATTAATTCCATTCATACTGTTCAATGATGAAACTCGTTTCACTCGTGATGGTATAAACAACACCCATAACTCACATCAGTGGTCCAACAAAAATCCACATGCCATTGTGGGAAGAAATTCTCAACATCGCTTCTCTGCAAATGTGTGGTGTGGTGTGCTCGACAATCAGTTGATTGGGCCTGCTGTGTTACCGAATCGTCTTACACGGCATGCATATGTAGACTTTCTGCAAAACGAGCTTCCACTCTTATTGGAGGAGGTTCCTTTGATGGCTGAAAGGATGCGCATGGTCTTCCAGCATGACGGAGCCCCTGCACATTATAGCCATCTGGTGACACATCATCTAAATCTAACATTCTCTGAATGATGGATCGGCTGTGGTGGTCATGTTCAGTGGCCACCAAGGACCCCAGACCTTACTCCTTTAGATTTTTGCCCGTGGAGATGGATGAAAATCGAAGTCTATGAAGAAAAAGTAAACACAAGAGATGAATTGGTCACTTGTGTTATGAATAGTGCTGCCTTCACAAAGCAAGAACGCCAAGATGACCTCAGGAGAGCTATACGTACTATTGCCAAGAGGGTTGAAAAGTGCGTTGAAGTTGATGGTGGGATTTTTGAACACTTACTTTGAACTGTTGCAATTTATTGAGATCATTTACATAACCAATAAATGCAATAAATATGTCATTTGTCTTTTCTTCATACCTTTTGTAAGGCTTTTCATGTGTAACATTCAAACAGCTATATCTCCACTCCCATTGAAAACTGGACACATGTTTATATGACCTTATTTACTAAGAATAGTCCATACTACCACCTCCTAAAATATGTACTATTCCTCCTGAAACACCCTGTATGTAAACACTACATAATTTATGCAGTTGTTGCAACAATCTTATTCATTTGCTTTTCCTACTTCATGAAGTAATTCCATGTGTCCTTAGTGTGTTTTTGAGGAGATGAAGGCCACTCTGTTTTTGTGCTCCATTTTTATATTGTCCTCTTATATGTGCCTTGTTCTTCCAAATGACTTCTTCCCTTCAGCACCTTGTATGTTTAAATTTCCTGTACCATAATCAACATGTAGGCTAAATTAAGTGTAAGGGGGCACTGAAATTAATTGACGTGGTAGCTTCAGGATACAATGAATTTGAATGATATTGATTATAGGTAAGTAACAGTTAATCTAATGAAACATATAGTTTCATTTCTAGCTCTAAAACTCTAGCATTATTTGTATTGTGGGTTTAGATGGTGCAGGATTATGAAAGGGACCTGATATTGCTCTTCTGTCTGTTGATTTACTTGTGTGTTGTAAGTTAACTTATGAAATACATAAATAAGAAAACTACCTGTTTAATGAAAAGCTGTGAAGTATTATACTTACCTCTTCCTTGACTTGAGGTAAAAATAACAAAATCTGTGTGATTGGGTAAGTGATGAATGCACATAGGAAGTTAGGAGGTGGTGTTGCATGTGCATAACGTGAGATGCTGATCACTAGTGTAGATACCAAAATTGATAACACTGCTGCTGTCATACTCCAGCTGTACATCAACACTGTAATATTAAATTACACAACAGAATGAAGCTGGTTTTTTAATATACAAGTGTATTACACAAAGTGCTTTGTTGTGTAATGTTATATACGGAAAATATCAGATGAACTAAATGTATAAAATAGTTATCCTGAGCAAGGGGCCTCAATAACAGTAATAGAAAGAGCATTGTGATATTACTTATAGCAGTGTGTGAAAGGCATTGCTAATTTGTCTTTTCTACTCATAATTTTTCTGGTTTACTCAGTGACTCAGATAAATTCAAGGATTGTACAGTACCTCAGGCTAAGCTAACAGCTTTCTCCCACATTTTTCTCATCTCACCATTTATGTTATCATTCTGCCATATCACATTTGAAAGAACCTTTGCAGTTGACACTGTTGTAAAACAAAGAAACGATGAATTTTGGATATGTGTGTGTTCAGCATTGTCTGCTGTCTTGTTTTGGTTAAAATACAGAGTTTGAGAAGGAGAATATGCTTCAGTCATCAGGCAAAAGTATAAACTGTATGCTGTTAGGTCCATTATAGTCTGCTTTGCCACAAATATTGTCCTACAGTTGTAAGCACACATCTGACATGTATCATCATATGTATACCATATTCTACATATAAAAAAGTAAACTGAAATTTGAAATTCGTTTCACAATTTATTGTGTTTGTCAGTTGTTCTTTTTGTGGAAATTCACGTGCTAGAACGTACATTTTACTTAATTGGTAAATCTCTATGGTTGATTCAATACCTACAGCTTCATGTTACCTGTAATAACTGGTAACAGTGCTATATAGTGACAAAAACTCTTACCCAGACGTGGAACATGTTCAGCAGTAGGAGGGAGTGCATTTCCGACTGTAACTGTGAAAATTGCAAGTAACACCAAGCACATACATTGAATGGAAAACTTCCCAGAATTCATTGGTGTCATCCAGAATGATAGCATTATTAGTACACTTATCACTGAAAGGTAGAAAAGGAATTATTACATTTTTTGCCCACATACATGCAACTCTCATTGTTAGTAAATTGATTAATCAGATGTAGGTTATACATTGTGGGTTGGACATGATTTCATGAAAGATAAGAAGAAAATTGTGTCTATTGCTGGGAAAAAACCTGAAAGGAAATGGATAACAGAAGATGTTTTTTATACATTTAACTTAATCTGTTGTATATGCTGAATACCACTAAATTTTGCACTATATTATGAGCTAATTTTTCTCCATTTAGATGCACAGTTTTTACCTTTCTTATTAAATGACCTTGTAAGTGTAATATTGCTATTTAATAGTTACTGCCTAAGTACTACTAGTACAGTAATTAAGCCCAAAAGTTGAAAAGGTGTAGATGTAATGTGACACATACCCATTAATGGTGTCACCAGAATAATATTTTGTGGTTGACTTTGGCGTTGCACTGTTATACGAATGGTCAGAGTTGTAGACACTGAAATGCCAGTGTCTGCATCCAGACTCCATGGTGTATGAGTGATTATCCTCTCTGATTCCATTTTTGTCACATCCCATTCAGTTCCTGTTTGTCGTGCATCCTGCATCTGTATTGGAGAATAAGAGCAGATATAAACATTGCAGTGGATATAATATAATCTCATTCCATAATTTTATCTTAGTAACTGAATGTGAAATATGTTCTGATAGAACTATGGATGCTGTCAGTTCTCTGGTTCTTGGAGGAAACAGTGGGATCAATAATAAAAGAGTTCATTTCTAATAAGTTTTTTTCTGAAGTCAGAATTTCTTGTGATTTAGTTCGCTGTCATAGGACGTATGTGTTTAGTATGGTTATTACCAGTGTGTCAAAAATAGCTTTATTCAGTGGCATGTTCACCAGCTTGTTGATCATATCAGTGACATATTGACTGTAATCACATAATGAAATTGTAAGCTTTTTGAAGCTTGTATCAATAAGTGAATTACAACAGTTTACATTTTCCATTCCATGCATTTCATTTTAGTTTCTAGAACTGTAACCAACAAATACACACAGTTGTCATTAGAATCAACATAAATGTCTCCAACACATCCACACATTGCTCCAACTTTACTGTGTAACAATTCTGTCTGCTGCACACATTCACTATACATGGAAGAATTTCCATCCGTTGTTCTACATATGCAAGAGATCAAAATATTGTTAAATAGTGTATTTAGCCAAATGCAAGATGAGGTTTAAATCCCTTAAATGTGGTGCTTTAATATGTGGATTCATCTTAAATTCATGTATGAAGCACTGAAGCGGACCGCACTAAACAAATTGCTCTGAACCGAATCATGTAGAGCCAAACTAAGGCCTGCTTTGCCCTTATCGTCGTGTGAGATCTGCACCCTTCTGAGATATTACGCAGCAAAGACTGCTAATTCCTTACCTATGTTTCAGGACAACTTACATGTATCATCCCCATCTTTAAGGATTGAGAAATCCAAAGAGAGAACACAGCAAAACTGAAGTTAACACCAGTTTCTTGTCTGGGAATTTTTTCATAGTCTAAATGTTTACAGAAGCACGACATTCTGGAAGCCAGTTCTTTCCATTTTCAGGCAAAGAAGCTCCTAACCTTGTGGACCCCTTAGATTGAGTTATTCTCAGTCACTGGGCATCATAGAAACAGTAATCTGTTGAGATATGTACCTGAGAACAGATCTAGTCCATGGGTAGTAAAATGGTCATTGAAAAATTAAAAATTAACTGCAAGGCTCAAAAAAAACTGGACCAATCCACATATTAAAAACCATAAAAAGAGCCATGAACTCAGACTGATTAGACTACAGACACAACACAAAAATCCATAACACATGTATTTAAATTTTCAACATCACTAACATCATCTGTGAAGAAAACTGTGAATTTTCATGAGCTCAAGTAAGTTTATAAACTAAGAAATACAAATGTAGTATTTAGTTAGGGTGGATGATAACAGTGTGGCAGCACATCTCACCGGAAGTAATTGTGAATGGTTTTAAGAAGTGCTGTATATTCAGTGCAATGGATGGGACTGATAATGATATGTTGTGGCATGATGGTGAAGTGAAGTGTCAGTATGGAAGACAAACGCACTGACTGTGAAGATGGAGACAGTGACACTGATTGGTAAAGGTAGGCAGAATCTGGCATACTTTGTGTATTACATTTATGAAATTAATAGTAAAATATATGTTTTTTCTTAGCAGATATTTTATTTTTTTTTTTTGAGGGGGGGGGGGTTGTTTTTGGTTTGGTTAATTAAGGGTGCCTTTGGTGGGTGGGTTTTTTTTTGGGGGGGGGGGGCCTTCATAGATTAGAGTTTTCTTCCTTTCAGGTAAATTAGGTAATTTTTTTTTACAACATTAATTAATGTAGTGCCTGAAGATGGACCTGTAAGTTCTTGAAACATGTAGGAGTTCACTGTTCAAAAATATTATTGTAAATCTAATGACAATTGTGTGCATGTGTTGGTTACAGTTACAGAAATGCAACAGTTTAATTTAGTACTTGGCAAATGTAGAAAATTTGGGTACTGGTGGTATAATCACATATTGTAGAAGGCTAAGATCTGGCAATATTCATTGAAATGTATGCAAACAACTGCCATACAAAATGAGAAAAGTAACTTACCACAGTTTCATTTTCTGCAATTAGAAGGTCTACAAATTGGTCCTGAGACCAAAACCCCAACTGGAGTTCACAGGTGTGCATGTCATTAGGCCATTGATCCAAGTTGAGGTTACACCAGACCTCAAGATGTGTCGATGGTGACCACATAACATCCCCTTTTGAGGTTATTGTTATTCCTGCATGCCCCAGTATTTCTACTCCATGACCAACCGCACTGGAAAAGAATTGAAATTGCTGCATGTATGGACATATGTGTAAAAATTATGCTCCTCAGGCAACATGTTAAATGTCATGGTTTTGTCTTTTAAGTAGTGTAATATACAGAAATAATTTTTTCTAAGATCATAATGGGTATTTTTGAAAATGTAATTGTATTATTGAAAAGTGATGCTTATAGGTCAAATTTCAAGGAAATTACTTGAAAATGGTTGAATTGGGCTTTCATTTATAATACAAAGAGGAAAAATAAATCTATAAATTTCATAGAAGATGAAGAGCTCCACAGTTTTTACTCTTTGCAAAATATTGTCATGGTGATTGGATTAAGTAGGATATGAATGGGAGGAGGGGTGGGGGTGAGGGTGTATGTAGCGTTCATATGAGTGAATAGAAATGCCCACAAAATTTTGCTGTGAAACCTGAAGGGAAGCGATGTCTTTCAAGACATAGGGATAAGTAACATGATAATATTAAAACTGATCATAAAGAAACAGGGAGCAAGGTTGTGGACTGGATTCATCTGGCTAAGGAGAGGGCTGGGTAGTAATAAAGCTCTGGTTTCTGTAAAAGGCTGGTAGGTTCTTGACTGCCAGAGAAACTACTGGTGTCTCACTGTTCATCCTCTTCCATGGATTTAGTTGGTGCATTTCAGCAGTATTTGTTTCAGTATCAGTGCAGATTAGTCTAGAAAAGTGGAGCTGCTAGCTTATAATTACATTGTTAACCAAGAAGCTTATACATAACTGCAACAATCAATGGTGGATGCAACAAAAATTGCCTTGAAATTACTTAATTCTTGAAACCAGAGGGTTTAGAAGGCCTGATAACATGTAATTCCTTTCTTTGGAATGTTATGTGCTTGCTAGGTATCCTTTTCTCTCAGCTCTTGAACCTCTTGTGCTGAAATGTACATATCAGCATCATCCTGCCTGTCCTGTATCTGTGTGTTATTTATTAAAAATTCATATTGTTTTAAGGAAAACTGTTAGAAGAGTCTTTCTGTTCATGCTTACTCAAATTTATAATATTAAAGATGAACATTCTACCAAGATATTTAGCAACACAACCTTATACAGACATACTTATAAAGTACAATTTCTGGCGTCCAAACTTCATTGTCATTTGTGTTTATTGATGTCAGTCCACCATAGTCTTCTGGTTTCCATTGTATCTTCTCATCAATCCAGTGCTGAAATATTTACTGTGAGTTAAAAATATTTAATAATATACCATCACCAGACACAAAATTACATGTCACTTCATCATTTATTTAAAACAGCCTTTTCCTGCATGTTTCAGTATTGACAGCCATCTTCAGGAGTAAAACATTACAACAGTGGAGCAGTACTGTAAGTTTTAACACAAAATGTTTTGATATATGTATTATGATGTGATTCAACCATACTCGGCATATATACCATCTATGTAGGTTGGAAGTACCCATAGAAGTAATTAAAAATTTTCTTTCTTTTAAATTCTTGTGTGCTATGATAGCATATTATTGAATACTGTTATGCAGTTTGTATATTGTATGTAATGAATAGATTAAAATGACTCAGAGTTAAGAAAATAAAGCTTGTTAATCGAATGCTGGTAAATGTTCAGATAAATTTATATCCACAAAAAGTGAACAGTGGCAAGCCTGAATTTGTGCTCTAATTAGGCCCCCACAGTAGAGCTTGTCATATGCCTGATCTTGTGCCCAGCACAACAGGTATGTCTACATAGCCTGTCTGCCTGAAGATGTTAGTAGACCCTTTTGCAAAAGTGTTGTGGTTTTTATGTCAAAATCTAGAATAATAGACAAATTTCAGAATAAAATCATCATTAGCATGAACTTTAAATTTACTTTCTGACACTGTATTGCATATTTTCATCACTTTACCATCATTTGAGGGTGTGTCATATTTTGGTACATATTTAAGGCTGTTTGAGGTGATAAACAGTGGAAAGTTTTCTGGCCAAAAATTGTCAATTCCTGTATGATGGATACAGTAATAAACAATCGTGAAATCGTGATCACTTTCTCTTTGTAGGCTTGCAATAAGTATGTTAATGTTTCTGCAAAATATGTTTGTTAAATGTTTACTTACCATTGGTATTATCCCAGCAATACGAAAAACAGAACGTTTCACATCCTGGAAGATAATAATAAATTGAAAGAAATTTACACAAGTTGTTGCATCATATCATAATTGGAAATTAATGTATGCCACACATGTAAGCATTTAAGGAAGACTTGGAGAGAATTATTGCTCTTACCAAGCAAGTGTTAGATGTTGCTTAATCATTAGCATAAACTTGCATCTTGAAAATTTCGGTTGCTTCTTGTATAATTTATTTTAGTGATTGGTGTGCAGATATAAATAATGAAAGAATGGGATGTTGTCTATGTCATGTGTCTCTGGTGTAGGAGTAGTAGTAGTAACAATAATAGGAGTAGTAGTAGTAGTAACAATAATGATTTGTGTGTGTATGTGGGGGGGGATGTACAGTATATCAAATCCATATAATACTACAGTATAGTTTAGAGACTTGAAAGTATACAAAACTGAACTCATGAAAATGTAACCAAACATTTACTTCAAGCCCAGGCAAGCCACTTCTTTGGTCGTGTCTTAAATTATGAGTTTATCTAAATCTAAGGTATAGGTGTTCACTAGTGCAGCTCTATCTTCATCCTAGATTGGCGTAACTCGTACAATGTTCAAGCTTCATGTGCTTCCTGTGATCATGACAGTTACTTCATCATTAGAGCAGGACAGTTTGAATGTGTGTGAATGATATCAAAATTTGGTCTTGACATTTATGATGACAGCTAACTTAGAGTGGGTCAGTCTGACCAGCTATGATCCCAGAAATGAACAAGGGTTTCAGTGTCTCCTGAGATCAAGACAGAGAATTTGCAGGAATTTTTAAAATTTAATTCAACTAATGAGAATTATGCTGTGTTATTTTGGGAAGACTGAGTCAGTCAGCAGTGGAATGGCCTCTTTTTGTGACTGACCAGTTACAGAAGTCAAGATACGTTTCATACTGGACATTGTATTATGTGCTCCACCAGGTGATGGGAAATGTACGATTCTGGATTCCAGACAGTAAGTTATTATACTTACGCATCTAATACCGAAGGTTCACTCTTTCTTTATAGGTTGAATTTACCTCAATCGAATGATCAGGTATCTGCCCAGTTTTGGAGTGAATAATTAGCACACCAAAATGGACAATCAAATTTAGTGAATTTTTTAACGTGTGATTCAGCAAATCTCATTGGATGAAATAATAATTTCACATTTGCTGTGAAGTGTTGTGTTTTCTTCCACATCCACATCCAGTCTGCCAAAGTGCGCCCTGTTAAGATCCAGGACGTGGAACCCATCCCTCACTGTAGTAAACTTAGCCACACACCTAACTGTATCATCTTACTGGATGTAGTTCATTTAATCCATTGGTACCTGCCCCCCACTTTTTTTTTTAAGTGATTAAAGTGTGACATTTTAAGTTCCTTTAGCCATCACTCCAAGAACTAGGACTCACCAAGGATGGCAGCAGAAGGAAGTTGGGTTGTATTAGAGGTATTTGTACTCTTTGTATTGATGGAGTCATCACATTCAGTTTGATAAAATAGTTTAGTATTTAAGAGGTAAAAACTGTGATGGTTTGTGACAGTGGGCCATATATAGACATGTTAAGGACATTATGAATGAATACTAGTTTTGTTCATATATTTATTCATTCTGTTTCCAATCTGTCAATCTGTGTCCCAGCTGGAGTCTATAAAGCATTTCTTCTGAGTCAAAGACCATATTTGATTTTAAACTCACCAGCTCCACATGATGAAACGTCAAGCGCATGAACACAGCAACACGGTGTTCCTCATGAAGGACAGGCAGCGAGTAGGGATTGTAGTTGGACAGCAGGTCTTTACGAAGCTTCTCAGTCATTGTGGTTGGTTTCGGCTCAACAGTATCTATTTCCTCTGAGAATATAAATAAATTATGAGATAAATAAGCAAACCTTGGATTGACTGTGTGTTGGAAATACAAGAATTACAACTTACTTTCGTACTTACTTACTTACTTACTTAGTTACGTACCCCATGGAGCAGAGTTCTCCTTGAGAAGCTAACCAGTTGTCAACTAGTCAAGAAATTCCCCAAATTTTATGGAACCCGAAGGTTCTTTACTGCTTTCACAAGTGCCTGCCAATGGTCATTACACATAGAACAAAAATTATGCTTGTAATATTCAGGTTTTTTGACATATTTCATTGTTATGATGTCATCTACACAAGACTGTTGTTACAGAGCTTGCACTAATTTTATGCCTTAAAAAACAGTAATCACTAAAGTGGAATTATTATGATGTCATCTACACAAGACTGTGGTTACAGGGATCACATTAATTTTATGCCTTAAACACAAGTAATCACTGAAGTGGTAACATTGTTGGTTAAATTACAGTGACATTTGTGCTAGCCTGTATCAGTGGAAATAGTTTGATTTCACTAAGGGAAGTGTTGAGAATTACCACGAATGTTTGTAATAGGCTGTAACAGTTGAAATAATTTGGTTTGGCTAAAGGAAGTGCCAGCATATAATAATAGTTGAAATTAAAATGAATTTGATGTTCTGCAAAGAATCCAGAGCAATAAACAGGATAACTCTTAAATCAATGGTGCAGAGTCCTTATTGAGAAGCAAAAGGAAACATGAAATTGTGTTAACATTTTTGCTAGAGTCTGCTTCTGGACTGGGTTTGTGGTGCCTGGAAGTAAAGCAGTATTCATCTTAGTGCCATAATATGTTGAGGGAAGCAGCTGGCTTCACGACAAAGTCCTTGGTACCCTCTGTATGGGAGACTGTGTAAACCCTTTAAGTGATGGTGAAGAGTAAAATCCCATTGTGTTTTCAAGAACTGAACCTCACCCATTCAGTGTGTACATAACCTATCATTTTAATGGTTAAGGTAACAGATAAAGTTGTTTCTGTGTGCACCATGAAAGCGTATGGAATGGTGGAAGTATAATTCCACCCTTACTTCATCTTGATACTAGATGGTGGTGCATGGCCAGCTTCACTCTTCCTTCCTGTTCTGAGACTCGAACTACAACTCCTTGGTCATCCAGCCTGTAGCCCAGACACTATACTAACTGTAGTCTTCTGGCCTTATTAAAGGGTTGATATGTTAATTTTACTTGTGGATGCAACCACCATCTAGTGCATTCTAGCAGTATCATGTTAAAAATTCTGTAACAACCACCAGATGTATTGTGTCAACTAAAGGTAAATTTGTCCCTTTTCAGGCCTTGGAAGCATGTAGTGGAATGCAAGTACAGCTGCTCAGATTCTCAGTCTCTGCAGTAGATGGGGTGAGTGGTCAGCCACACATTGCAGCTGCTTTTATCTTGGAGTTCATTCAATAGGAGAACGGGCTTTTATTTTTGTTGTTATTTAAACTGTTACTGATCAAGTGTGTAAATGTCATGTATTTGCATTATTTCACTTTTGCATACAGAATATTTGTGCATTATTATTATTATTATTATTACCTGTATCATTTGCAACTGGGCAGGCATATAACCACTTGCCAACAACACCTGTCCACGTGCAGAAGCTGAAGTACTGAATGTCTAGTGGAGATGGATCAGTCCAAAATAGAAACGGAAATTCGTCTCCCTCTTTTCCCACCTGCAAGTTGCCTTTCCCATTGTAATTCAGCCAGAAACCCCTTAGTTCCACAGGTGACAAAAGGTCCACAGTGTGTGCTGTTGCTTTCGTAGCAGTGCGACGCATACGCCTAATGTCAGAAAATGTATTCTTTCCTGCTCCTAGGACTATTTCATAAACTGCCTGCTCCTCTGCAGGTGCAGGGGTGGATGACAGCAGAAGATGAGCATCACTTCTAGCTCGGACTAAAAAGTGAATTGTGATGTTGCTGTCATAATGGCTACCAGATTCTGATATGTGGAAGAACTTGTTGTATCCATATCCATATGTGAACATCAGCTTGCAGTCATGTGGGTTAACTGAAAGATAAATCCTTAATTATATTCAGAGTGTGGTACAGTCAGTTGTGACATTGCATTTTCTCAGAGGTGGCATGTTCGTCTAAAATCTTGCTAACCACTTGTAAGCCTGCATGGTATCACAACCCAGACTACAATAATCTTAGTAAATATTGCCAAGAAACCCTCAGATTTTACTCCATATTATACAATGGACTATGAAAAGTAAGGTAACAGCTTGTCTTATATGAAATTGCAACTCACTTGTGGGGCCATAAAGATCTGTTTCATTGGATTTCCTTGATGGTGGTAACAATGTCACTGCCAAGCATTATTATGGTACACTTGAGAAGTTATAGCAGGCCATATGTTGTAAAAGTCCTGGGTTGCTGTGCCAAGACATCATCAGTTTTCATGATAATGTCAGGCCTCCTACTGCCTACCAGGTTTGTGACACATCATGGCACTAAGACTGTGAGGTTTAACATGGGCCACCCTCCTTACAGTTGTAATCTTGTTCCTCATGATTTCCATCTCTTTGGACCTCTTAAAAAGTACCGGGCTGGCAAGTGATTTGCAATAGATGCTAGCACAAAGCAAGCTGTCACCTCCTGGCTGCAGGCAGTTGACTCTGATTTCTACTACAAAAGTCAAAGTATGTGGAGGTCTGATACGTACTGTCTGCTACCAATGTGCCATTTATACATAAAAGTGAGTTTAAAGTTCTTGGCATCAGAGTGTTTGTTACCTTATTTTTTTAAACTCCTTTGTATTATTACTACACTGCTGTATTACTAAAGTTAAAGCTTGACTGACAGATTCAGGATGGATGAGTATTTAGGAATTAGCAGTCTTCTTAAATTGTTATGTGAAGACAGGGATGTTAACTTATTTTGAAATTTATGGTCAATGTTTTCTGCAGATTTATTAAAGTAATAGTTGTCGTCTTACCTAACTACCATGTTATGATGATACAAGGGCATTGCATTACATTGTCTTAACTATGAACTGACACTGTATAACCTTAGCAGTTCACAGCATCATTCAATAACACAGTTAGAGAATGGTCTTGGATGTAAGTGGATCTCTACGCCTCAACTAAATTTAACATACAGAGATAGTCCTTACAGTTCATGTAGGAATATGGTAGACCCCACTTACTTACTTACTCCATGGTGCAGAGTCCTTCTTGAGAAGCTCACGGAACTCGAAGGTTCATTACCACACTCACAAGCGTCCACCACCTATCTCTATCCTGGGCCCGCCCAATCCAGTCCATATACCCACATCCCACATCCTGGAGATCCATCCTAATATTATCCACCCATCTACGCCTAGGCCTCCCCAGTGGTCTCTTTCCCTCCGGCTTCCCC
>Ga0123354_10001282_pt1 | contig 29819 bp, 26 predicted proteins | sample TergutLab28metaG_2_FD_97872 | JGI IMG/M metagenome (GOLD analysis project Ga0123354, IMG submission 97872) | Labiotermes labralis P4 segment gut microbial communities from Petit-Saut dam, French Guiana - Lab288 P4 | ecosystem: Host-associated > Arthropoda: Insects > Digestive system > Gut ... | reverse complement strand
AGCTTCAACGAAGAAGGCAACACAGCATCATCCCTCCACCAACTTCAAGATTGAGTCTCATCTCAAAAATGGCAAAGTCTATGACAATGCACGCAACTGCCTGCTGCAGCAGGCACAAAACATGATATCAATACCCCTGCCATAACATGCAGAAGGTGGCCAACTTAACAAGGTCAGTTTATAACAATGGCAGAACTGAAGGTGACACTGTTACTGTACTGATCATAGTATAGCAGACCAAGACACAATCTAAAAACTGCAGAAAGATGAATGCTTCAACATTGCCATGCATGCAGTCTATGCACTTATCATGAAGAAATAAGGAACTGCCATCATTATACATACAAGCAGCAGTTTTCAGATCACCAGTAGCCCAACCCCTCTTGTCCACAGACATGAGGCTTTGAAATGAATAAAGGTGTGTGCCATCATCTGGTCAAGAGTAAAAAATATGCTCAATACCAAGACACATGGATCAGCAGAGCCAAGAAAATGAAACTCTCACTTCCCACAGAACTTCCTGATTTAATTTTTTTTTTTATCGTTGCACCGTCCATTTTGAAATCTATGTAGTTCACTCACCAACAAATGCACTATTTATTATCTCGGTTGAAAGTTTTAAATTTACATTAAAATACACAATAATATCGCTCCTATATGTTTCGGTCTTTAATGACCGTCATCATGAAGCTTCATCTGTACCTAAATAAAGTTATATTTGTTAAAATGTTCAGTAAAATTATGTTATATAAATTAGGTGATGAGGCAGCATGTGTGTTGTGTGCAGTGCAGAGTGAGACTGCACTCACTCTGCACTGCACACAACACACATACCGCTCTACGACATGCTACCACATCACCTAATTTATATAACAATGTAATTTTACCGAGTATTTTAACAAATATAACTTTAGTTAGGTACAGATACAGCTCCCTGATGGTGGTCATTAAAGACCGGAACATGCAGGAGCGATATTATTGTGTATTTAATGTAAATTTAAAACTTTTAGCCAAGTTAACAAATAGTGCATTTGTTGGTGAGTGAACTACCTGATTTTATTGTTACTCCAGCAGGTTTTGATCATCAGACTGCCACTGTCAGAATATCATTTTCAGCCACCAGAGGAAATTGCAAAAGGTTTTACATTAATCTATACCTAAAATCATACCTGTTACTGATTTGCTGTGATTCTGCTGCTGAATATGTATTCTGTAACTGATCTATACCTTACAATCACACTGCTGTAAAAACGGCAATTATAAATGTCCTTATTCAATAGCTCTTATAAGTTAAAAATTTAATTAATTTAAATCAGGGGTACATAAATCCTGGACGTCAGGTACCTTGGGAGACTAGAATTTCCACAGCGACATCTGATATTTCTGGGTCTTCAGTATCCAAACTTGCCCCATGTTACCCTGCTGGCACCTAGCATTTTGATGTGGCTCCCATGTTTTTTGAAAATCTGGCACCAAGTTTAAATTAACATTCTTCAGGATTTTTAAGTCAATATTAACACCCCATACATGCTGTGCAAAACAGACATATTAGGATTTTTTTAGCATCTCAATACACAACTGATCTGGTTGAATCACATAAAAAGGTCAGACAGAAGGCAGTAGAAAGATGTGGCATGTTACGGCCTCTGCTTGATACAAGTGGCCTGTCCATCAGAAATGATGTTCTCCTTTATTAGCGGTCATTTGTCCTATGATGGATTACGCACACCCACGCTCAAGTCTACTATCCGCATCCATGTCATGAAGGTGCAGATGGTACAATTCAAGTGCCTAACAGACTTTGATACACTGGTGACAAAATCCACCTCTCCCCCACCACCAAAGGACATATTACCACTTGTATGTAAAGATTTTATTACAATCATGTCAAGGTCATCAGCCATGACAAGAAAGCCATTAGCACAAGCCCCATTATAGTTACAAGATTTCCATGCCATGGAGTAGCTGTCCCATGAGCAAGAATGGACCAAAGAACATATATTGACCCTTAATATTTTATGTTTGTTTGACTGGTTGACCACATTAGCATAAGCCACATTATAGTTACAAGGTTTCCATTCCACAGCTAAGCAACATGTCCCATGTGCAACAAGAGGCCAGGGAACATATATTTACACTTAATATTTTATGTCTGTTCAATTGATTGGTTGGCCACATGACTACTTTTCATTACTTGACTCCGAAACCATCATCCGTCAGATGTCGGAAGATTGCCCAGTTACACAGTGTTGCATTGTCACAGTGCCACATCCCACAAGACACGATTCTTTAGAAAAACTACTGTGAACGCCATACATCTCACTTCATTTCTTCGATAATGGCTCTTTTATGTTATGTATGATAGGTACACTGTATATCTTCTAGCAAATCAGACTACATGTTGCAGCTTCTACAGTAAAGTTTCAATTTTTTGTTCACTTACCCTGAGTAGTCATCTGTTAAGGTCCCAGTACTAATGCTGATTTACTATTCATGAATCAGAAAGAAACACTTGGCTGGCACACAGTATATGCACAAAATAGTGACAACACTCACCCAACAATGTGGAGTCAAAACAATCTCATTTATTACTGTAACTGGGAGAAGTGGACTGTGCACTATATCAGCACATGTTCATGTGCAAATGACACATTTAATTTCACATGCAAGTAATAAGAAATTGTATAAACAATACCCTACAAAAAGTATTACCAAAAACAAATTATCTTATCTGATTCCAAATTTAATTCTGTTCGTAACTGGTCAAGAACATTCTGAAGTACTTCATAATTGATGCAGTCAACAGTAACCTTCCATCTGCAGTAAATTTTTTGTCTTTGTTTTAAAACAAGAAATATTCCCTGCTACATGCCATACAATATCCGTTCCTTTGATATTTTACACCAAAGTTCAGATTGACAATAATTTTGAAATTAATAAATTGTCTCACATTCTTCTGGAAATTTCCAATTGACTTGCATACATTCAAAAATCTCTCCCTGCGATTTCTTTATTAAGCCAAAATAATACAAATTAAAGTTTTAATCTGGGCACTCAGAAGAATATTAACAGGTTTAACCTATAAATCACACACTTTAACACTTAACACCATATCTTCTTGATAAATTATAATACATGTATGTTAAGTGAAACAGCAGTTGAACACATCAACAAGGAACAGTGTAATAAAGACAGCATTATCCATGAGCCACAACACAGACCTGTATTCAGGCAGTGCAACTTACATTCTATCTTGATAGTACTTTTAATACATATCTGTGGCAGCTTACCAAGGCCTCGCAGCTCTTCTATCAGTCCCAGTTTTCTGAATGCTTCTGGTCCTGATCCTACTCCACCCTTCAACTAGAAATTAAATGAGACAGCATCACAACCAATAAAATCTGTGTTGCACATAAAATCACTTGTAACACTGAGTATAAGAAAGTTTTATATTACCTGTCCCTTATCAAATGGAACTCCAAGCACACCAACTTTGTCATGGCTTCTTCTTAAATTCATCAAAAGATGATTACTTGAAAATCGACTGAAAATTCTTAAGCAAGAAGATATTAACGTGCCTTGAGGTATAGAGCACATTTCTTGCACTGAATGTGTGTCAAGTCCTCACTGTAACTGATTACACCAAGGCCATATGCAACACATATCAGCAATCTTGCATATGTACACATCTCTGTGCTAACCAAGTAAGGACTTTCACTGATCTATCACACACATGGACACTACATTAGACATACGTCAATGGTTTTAACAACCAAACTCAAATCAGTATCTAATAAGTTTGAAACAACATGATGTTTTAGTTTCTCAAATGGTATTCTTAAGTAAACAAGAAGTGGGACCATATATAAACGATAAACTCTCAACTTATTGTGCTGATAATTGTATCTTATGTCAAATGCTATCATGTTAATTAATCAGCTATTATATCCTACATCAGCAAGGTTATGAATAAGACGCGCAAAGTCCAACTCACTCCATCATAATCAAATGAATAAGAATACAAGCCTGTGTGAATGCTCCAAACAAGAAATATCACAACACCATAGGTATCTGCATAATTTAAACTCATTTTTGTGTGTGTGGAAATGGAAATAAAGAGAATAAAATCATTAACTTAAGCCAAAATACACAATTCATTTATTACCATCAACTAACTTCTTTCAACATGTAATAAAATATAATCCAACACTCCTCTCTCTACTTCTGGTTTAAAAAAAATTGAAATTAAACAAACTAAATTTCTTCTTACCCTTATCAACATAATGGATTCAATATGGAAAAGCACATGCATCCATATTACACCCTCAATTGTAAAGAAGATAACAAGCTACATGCAATGTTGAAAGTGTCAAGAAAAAGAAGTTGTATTAATAAGAGCAATTTTTAAGATGAAAGTAAAAGGGCTGGTTTCTTAAAGGTACATACCAGGATGGAGTAGAGTATACACATGGCATGTTTCATTAATGATTCTTCCATGAAAGGAAAAGTTTTACAGATGTCACTTATGAAGATGAGAATTGTCTGCAATCAGATACAGACTTCTGTATTCACTGCACTAAACCAACCAGACATTTCTCATACAAATGAATAACCATGAAATTTTCAATATGTCCCATATCATGAGTTTTAGTTTGAGAAACATTGGTCTATGATGGATTAGGAAACTGGACTGCTGGAAGGTATGGAAAATTCTTACAGTGCGCCTTATTTCACGGTCCTTTAATGCTGAAACTTAACAGATGTATTGTAATGATGGGAAAAGAAGTCTACAGTGTTTGGGAGAGTTGTAAGCAGGTATAAAATTATGAGGTGGACTGCGCTCCACTGAAACCTGCAATCACAGTATAACATCAAGAAAAGTGATATATGAAACAAACAAGCATGAAGTACCGGCTCTTGGTTATCAAACCATTAGAACTGGTGCTCACAGGAAGTACTTTACACATCTTACTGACTACAGAGTTATTTTACTTCAGAATGTATGAGGGTTTGTGAAACACTGACACGAATAGTCATGTGCAGTGGCATATGTTTCCAGATCTCCTTTGCTTCACATGCAAAGTGTTTAATAACTCTTAATCATCATAGTTTCCTTCAGTGTGGACTGAGGAATGTAATGTAGCCACAGTAAAAAGAATGGTTCAATATTTTCTGCTACAATATGGCAACCAATACTGTCAAATGTGTAAGAGAACAGAACACAGATTCTAAAATTAAAAAGATATAGGGTTTGATAAACTATAGTATATCACTGATATCCTTATAGTAAATTCCTGATATTTATCAAACACAAATAGGCCAGCTGCAATTTCTTACATAACCTTTTATCCACTATGAACAAAACAACAATTTACTCCTGTACCGTGTAATGTCTACATAGAACTAGTACATGTACACCAGAAAATTCAGCAAAGTTCTTTTATCAGTAAATAAATCAATATATATTTAACAACAAACAAATAGCAAAGGAAAAGACAGACTCTACAGAATAAGACTACAATTTCTGCATACATTACTCTACCATTCCTAATAGCTTGCACAAGGAAATGTACATGTGTGTACAAGGCACAGAATAAAGGACTGTAAGTTTTGCAAAAAGAAAGCATGTATACATGTCTGAGGACAATGAAATGAAAAGAATAGTAGTATGCTTTACAGTCACAGGTTGTTTTTGGTATACTTTCCTTTCTTAAGCAGACGACAAAATAAGGTTGAGATAATCATCTTGTGTGTGTGTCTGTGACCTCTCTCCAACCTCTTAACTTCTGAACCACAAGTGTTGATATAACCATAATGCCATTATAGGCTACCATTACCTCTATAATTAGCAACAACAAAGCGGATACACATAACTGTGAGTTGAAGCTACACTAGCGCCACTTGACAGGTGCTGTATGGAAACAGGTGTTTGGAAAATATGAAACTTTTCTATCAAAGGTACAACAATACGGTGAATTCATAAAACCTATATTAAGGTTTTAGTTCTGCAGTAGTAACATATGATCTCCACTCAGAAACAACACCTAAGACTTGCTATGCAGATGGGTCACTTATACATACAAAATCCCATGATTTGACAATTACAAACATGGCAGCATTTGTAAATGCTGATACATGTTGTGTGTAATGTCCAATACAGACACACCTGTAAGACTTGAGGTTTTCACTGCAGTGACGATGATTCAAATTTTCTGGGATGTTCCACTAAGCTGCTTGGTAAATAGTTACCAATGTTTCAAAGGAGAATAATCCCTCCATCTTCAGAATCAAGCAGTCCAGGAAGAGCAACTGTGACAGAAAACATGGTACATTACATAGGCATGTTAGCCAATGGGAGCGGTAGTGCTACGCACTGGGCAAGGTCCCAGCAGAACTTGCAGGAAGGTTAAGTGGCATCAACCAGACAGCAAGGATAAGCAATCTTGGTTCAAAATTGAATGGTTTCTATACACACTGTTACTGCTTTCCACAGTGGATACAATGCATTACCTCTCACAAACAAGAAATATGTTAATCTACATACTGGACAAGGTACATACAAAATGTAAAAATATTATGACAAATGAAGTGATTACAAAGTGACAAGGTGATGAAATTACAATGTCTGATCAGAAGTAGTTTCAAGGATTTTTTTGTTACAATTTTATACAATGAAAGATAAGCAGTAGGTTCCTTCAAAATACCTGTCTCACTCCAAAGATCTCAGGAGATTTGAATGTTCACATACATCACTGTGAGAACCTCAAATCTCACATCTACCCATCTAACTACATGGGGTCATATAGCAGATTAATATATTCTTATTGACAACTAGCCATGGCAAATTTATCAATAAAAGGACTGTCCACATAACAATACAATATTAATATGTAATGCATCTGAGTGTTGTTATATGACACAGAATGCTGCATTACAGAAGAGTACTGTAATCAAGCTGAATACTCTTGTATGGCACTGTTTCTGATTGCAAAAGTAAGGACACACTGCAGTAAGAAGTTCAAAACATTCAATAAAACACATACTTTTTTGATTTAACAAGGGGGACAGAAATAACATAAGAAGATGAACAGTTGACTCAGTTACTCAGTGCTGCTTTGTATCATATGGATCAGATCTGCATTTCAACTGATGCTGCGATGGCTCCATTTTTTTGCCAAAGTTGGCTAACTAGCACTCACCAATTTTCATGCAGGACTACTGAGGTGCTGGACCTTTGGATTCCAGACTAATGGTGTTGTACCATATTTCGAATTATTCAACTTTTAGTAATTAAAGTGCTGTAAAATAGTTTTGAACTAAAAATTAACCATATTTCAAAACTGACAACATTAACTTTAATCCTACCAGCATGGGTACTGAAATTACAATGCATGGTTTGTGAAAAACATATTATTTGAACAGAAAAAGATATAATTATGAAAAAAAGGCATGTCGTGAAAAATAAGACACAGATTACGTATTAAAAATTCAGTAAATTTGCTTGATGACTATACATGCAAAATGAAACTCTATTGGTTGTTTTCCTAAGTGCAATCACATAGGTCTTTAAAAAGTTAAAATGTACACAAAATCCTATGTTTTAGGCTGGGGAATATCACATGCTTGAAGTACAAGGTGTTTTGAATTAAATGATTCTCAAATAATGTGCTTTTGCTGAATCACTCTTCTGAACAAAGCAATATCATGCTGCTAAAAAAATTTTAGTAACAGTAGTGAGTGGATATGAATCATGCAAATGTAACTGCAGTATGAAATTATTATTATTTTTTTTAATCCAATGCCACCAAATGTCCTTGTGGACTCTGTGGTCCTCCTTCCCGGGCATGGCAGGAGTGTAACTGACTTCTGAGGCTGGGACGCCCATGAGGCGCAGTTACATTGTCCCGATGTTGTGAGTGGTGATACAGGAGGATGTAGTACCAGGAGGGCCCTTAAACCTAAATTCTACCAACCTACCCAGACCATGCTCACCATGGGAATCCTCCCCTTCAGGGAAAATTCCCACGGTAGAGCCAGGAATCGAACCTGGGACCTCATGATTAGTAGTCAGAGACTCTGACCACTAGACCATGAGGCTGGTCGTATTAAATTATTTATTCCTGTATGTCACAGTAATAAATTTTATGACATTAAATTTTTTTTTATTAATTACTCAGAACTTTATGAGCCTGGAAAAGCATACTAGCAGAATAAAATAGAGGGGAAAAAAACAATAGGCCAAGGATTTGTAAAAAATTTAAGTACTAATTTAATATCTGTCATATCTTGTATGTTAAGAAATACAATATACAATATACCAACCTCCACCCACGAATCCAATATTGTCATCTGACTCAAAGCCATTACGGCTAGGAAAAAAATAAATTTATGGAATGCAAAATACCAGATCTGAAACTGCACAGTAACCATTTTTCAATACTGTAAAGCAAATGAAATAAAATAAATTTGGTATGTGATCAAAACTGACACTTCTTTTCCATCCTTCTTGCATACTGTATATACTTCATATTTCTGTGGTGAAACAGATATGACCTGCATTTCTTACTGAAAGAATATTTTGCCAAAATACCAGACACTCTCTACTGGACTGCTTTATTTTGGTCCTAACATATCCTGAGGATTCACAAATTTCCCAAAGTCTTCGTCTGATACAAAACCAAGCTTCAGTGCTGCTTCCTTCAGTGTGGTACCTTCCTTGTGTGCAGTCTTTGCAATCATGGCAGCCTGTAACATGAAACAGTTATTATGCTCCTGTATTTGCAATTTCATACTACCCTTTTCTTTACAGAATTAGGGGTGAATGCGATACAGACAAGTTTTGCCATCTCTCTCTCACATCTTTCCTCACAAGGTTTGAACAGGCACAGCAATGGTGTGTTGGGTATATATAGACATATAATTTTCAAGAATAGTAAATCAGAGTTTGTACATTTTTGTGTTTAACACTATCTTGGAAACTGTGTAAAAAAAGAGAGAGAGAGAGAGAGATATGTAAGGGTTTAGAATTTAGTATAAAGTTGAAAATTACCAAAGTATGTGGAGAGAAAAGTAAATGGGAAACACATAAATTCTACAGTTTAACTTCAAGCTGCCTCACAACACTGAGCAACAAAGAGAGGGTTGAATCTGCAAACTTAAGGACAGCAGGCCAGGGGCAACAAAAAGTTTCGATGCATTGATAATTCAGAATTATAAGCAGTGGTTCTCAGGCATTTACTAAGAAATGTGCAGCAGATATTCCTATGGGCAAAGTGGCAAGACTGGCTCTTTGCTTCAATGCACAGGATCTTAATGTAGTGGCAGGTGCCTGAATGGATGAAAGGTAAGGAAAGAAGCTCTCCTACAAACTACTGTGTAAATAAAATTCATTGAATATGAGAACAATTTTCCCTGAATTGTCCAGGTTAGCGAGAGAAAATTCCTCTATCAGCCTACCTCACACCACGAAAATTTCAAACTGTCATACAGTATACAATATAGTAAGTGGAATACAACAATTTGCAGTAGAAAATAAACTTAAAACTGAGACAAATAAATATGTAGTAAGAAAGCCACATATACTGCTGCACTTGACAAGCTTAGAGGAGCTGGTGGCAAAGACGAGGTGAGTGAAGAAGTCATAGGGGGTATTGTACCAATACAGCAGCTCGGATTTCTCACACTGTGCATTGAGGGTTCATTTCAAACTGAGTAAATGTATATTTCTGACCACATAAATTTAGAACATGCCTAAATTAATAAAATGTGTAAGTGAAAATTTGCATAAATAAAAACAATGTAAATCACGTCCTCCCTATACATACATGCTGACATATTACATGAAACTCCTTCCTCATAAGGTTCTGACTTGATATTTAACACATTTCATAAAAATCAAAAACAAATACTTGCCTTGTCATAACCAATGTGAGGATTCAAGGCTGTGACCAGCATCAAAGACTCATTCAGCAGCTTCGAAATTCTCTCTTCATTGGCTCTGATGCCTGATACACAATTATCTGTAAATGCCTTACAACTGTCACCTATAAGTCGTATTGAACGCAGAACATTTGAGACTATCTGTGGCTTAAAAACATTGAGTTCAAATTGTCCATAGCTGCCACCAACAGTAACAGCAACATGATTACCCATAACCTGAGCTGCCACCATTGTGATTGCCTCACACTGTGTTGGATTGACCTTGCCTGTAAAGTCAACAGCAAACAAAACTGCAAATTAGTATGTGAGACTACTAATAAGTTTTACAAATGTCAGAACAGAATACACTAACATGTACAGGAATTAATGACAAATGCTTTGTAAAAATCACTTCAACTACAAGGTACAGCATGCAGGCAATAATGTAATATACACTGACCTGGCATGATACTGCTGCCAGGTTCATTCTCTGGTAACATGATCTCAGCCAGACCACATCGAGGCCCTGATCCCAGGAGTCTAATATCATTGGCTATCTTCATTAAGCTGCATGCAATTGTATTGAGTGCTCCAGACACTTCTACCATTGAATCATGAGCTGCCAGAGCCTCAAATTTGTTTGGTGCCGTAACAAATGGAAGACCTGGTTTAAAATAAGTATGCTATAATATAATACATGTTTTGTGTGTGTCTGTGCATGCGCACGTGAATATATATATCCACATACATACATGCATACATATACAATCACACTTAAAAGTAAAAAATGTTATGATAGAATACATAATTAAAGTTCCCAAATAACTTGGGGAATGAGAACATTGTCATACTTCTTTAAAAAGCCTCAGAAGGGTGTTTATATGATCAAAACAGTAAGACTACATGGAACAAGTCAATAGGGCAGGCTCACTCACGACAATCAAGCAGAAACAGCTGTTCTTTAATAGATAAAACTTCTGAGAAGTAACAGTTCAGTTAAGAACTTGAAGACTACCCATGTAAAAAAAACAAACACTAGAATAAAAAACTAAACCACAATGTTCCCATCCATGCATTCATACATTAGACTGTAAAGGGAAATGGTGGTAAAATCTAAGGCCACCTGCTATGGTATTTACAAATTTATATGTCTGTAAAAGGTATTAAGGATGCCAGGCTTACTGGCCAGTCACTATGGTCCTAAAGTGATGTAACTAAAATAGCACAGACATGAAGATATCTAATGTGCAGCTGAAGGAACAAAAACAATTAATGTTTTTAACTGGCATATAAATATTGGTTACATTGACTTGGAGGTCATATACTGTGTGCATATGCCACAAAATCAAACATATGATGATCACACCCAAGATCATCATGCAATGTGGATGAAGGTGGGACATATGATGTTTTTCACATCATGTTGAATGTGTGGAACAGTACGATGTACACAAACGCATGTACACTCGGGTGTTGGCTGCACATGCCACTATGCCCACCTCCCTCCTGACAGGAACACAAGGAGAATGCATAAGCAGATTTATACACCACTCATTATTTGTTGTCTACTGTCTGGACCATTTGTCTCACCACCATGACAATACAGCATGAGGTTCAGACATCATTACATAAGGCTTGGGCTGAAAGATTTCAGAGTACAGAGTGTTCTTGTGTGGCTGGGTATCTAACATCCCCACTTTATGGAGACAGGACATGGTACTGCAGACCTCCACAATGTCCAGATGGTTTGAAAAATCATATCACATTAATCATCATTACCGACTGTGTGGATTAGTCATGTTAAACTCTCCCAACTACAAGATGCTCTCTTAGTTTCCCCTCACCCTAAATAATAAAAACACCTGCAGCAATCAAGTAGTTTCTGGAGTGACCATGAGATGACATTATTGCTGCTAACACAAACCTCTATCACTAGGTGTAGATACAGTAAAGACTGCTTGGAAAAGAATCTTGTAGTATCTTGGTAAGTGCAAGTGTGTGTTATTTTGTTGCAATACTAGTGTACTCAGAAAATGCCAGACTTAAAACAACAGCAGATCTGAATCAAATTTTGCTCAAACTGGAGAAAAAAAATGCTATGAAAACTTCTGAAACACTTAAAGTAGCTTTTGGAGAGCAGAAAATAGGAAGAAAAGTTTGTCAGTGGTTTTCCAAGTTCAACAGAGGTGTACCTCTGTCAAAGACACCAAATGTTTAGGATTTCCAACAACCAGGAAACAAGACAAAAATGTGGATCGAGTGACAGGAATTGTCCTCAAAAACAGAAGAACCACTACCCATGAAACATGTCAGGAATTTCATATGGGTCACTTTAGAGCATTTTTAAAGACAATCTGAACATGCCATCAAATTTGTGTTTGGCAATGATAACTCTCCTTCAACTGTACGTAGATTTCTGGCTAAAAAATGACTGCCATTCCACACCCTCCCTATTCACTAGATTTAGCACCATGCAACCCTTTCTTTTTTCAAAACTCAAGATGGCAATAAAGGGAAAGAAACTTGTATCACCATGATTCCAGCAAAATCGAGGGACACATTTGCCGAGTTTCAAACAACTGTTACTATTCAATTTGATTTGAAGCTTGGTGAAATAAAGCTACACCTATGTTCACCATTGTAAATTTATGGGTACTCCAGCATGTCACATTAATCACAGGAATTAGTCAAGCTTGGGTGTTAGTTTCTTTGGCACTTCCTCACAGCAGGGTTTTAAAACACAGTTAGGTTTCTTGGAGTGATGAAAGTGTGTCCAACTCACATTTTTTTGTGTGAACCCTTTTGTAGAGTGTATGATAAGATGGACAAAGAATATGTACTACACTTGACTTTCATTCTGTTGTATCAAGACTGCTTCCACTCAGCCAGAACTGACAGCTAAGAATCATATTGTTTTGCAGTAGAGGTATACCATACTGTCCACTGTAATGCTATGTCAAAAGACAGACTTTCAAGTGTGGGAGTTTGTTCCATATGTGAGAAAGTTTGATGTTACCTGTAGAGGAGATATTAGCTTTTCTACTTCCACATAAGGCAGACGCAGAGCTGTGTGCTTTGTGTTCAGAAGTTAAAATGTAACTGCCCTGAGGTAGCAGACTGGTGTTCAGCAAATGTTGGTGTTAAAAATATAAAATTGTTAATAAACCTATGACTTATTATATCAGTGGCTAGACCTAATACTTTAAATCCAACTAATGCAGCCTACATGTTAAATATTCCCTTCAGATACAGTACACAATATTATTTGAGCTAGTTTGTTCTTTTTGTGTGCACAAAAAAAAATCGAAAACTGTCTAACTGCCAGAAGATAACACGGTTATTGAAATGCACTTCACAAAATGCATAAAACAGTGGCATGGTCACTGGGCTCACTGTACAAAGTGCCAAAGAGACTATTTTGTAGGAGACAACAATGATTAGAAACTAAATGTTGTTATATAGAAATAAATTCAGCCCAGAAACTATTTGATTGCACCATGTACAGATACAATTATTTCAAAATCCTCTCTTTTATTATAAGAAGCTTTGGCTAAAGAGATCAAATACTCTCATTCTTGCTGTAAGACTACAGTGTACAGCCATACGATACCCAAGAACAATTGAACAAAACCTAAAATTATGGAACACATCAAATGCCTAAGAACCTATGCATTCATTCCACATAGTACTGTAAATGGGAAAACAGTAATTGTCACTAAATTGGACCATATTACCTGTAAGTTCACTGATCTTGCTGGCACACTTCTCAGCAAATCCAATCCTGGTATTGAGACCAGTACCAACTGCTGTTCCACCCAGTGCCAACTGATACAGTCTTGGCAGTGTATCCTTGACACGATCAATGCCATATTGCATCTGTGTTGCATAACCACTGAACTCTTGACCTAATGTCAGAGGTACTGCATCCATAAGATGAGTCCTCCCAATTTTAACGATATTTTCAAATTCTTTCGCTTTATTTGCCAAAGCTTTCTGCAATACCTCGAGACCTGGCACCAAAGTATTATGAATCTCCCGTGCTACAGCAATATGCATAGCAGTGGGAAATGTATCATTTGAACTCTGACTCTTGTTGACATGGTCATTTGGATGGACAGGGGTCTTAGAACCAAGTTTGCCTCCCAAGATTTCGATGGCACGATTGCTGATGACCTGCCAAGGAACAGAAATTAGTACCTATTATAGGGGTGACCAGAGAAACAGAAGCTTCAACTCATGGCCCACTGCTGTCAGATCCACACATCTGTACGGAGTAAGGCAGCATGAAACATTAGTGAATAAAACTTAATGAAATAACCCAGTACAGTGGAACAATGTACTTACTGATATGTATGCACATGAATCTATGTTATCTTATACACTACTGACAGAACACTTCGAAAGCATCTAATGCAATGTTCTAAGCAATGGGGGAGGAAAGTAATATTGCCATTTGTTGGAAAGCAAAACCTGGGCCTCACAGCGCATTTTTTATATAATGCTGAATTTTACCTCAAGCTTGAATTACCATGGCTGAGTCTATAGCAAGCCTTCACAACATATGACCTGTGGGCTGCATGCAGTCCACTGGGGCTCCCTGTGTGGCCCATGAGTTTTGGAAATATTTATTTTTTTGCTTGAAAGCAATGTTCCTCTCAGACTAACAACCAAGTGGAAGACTCTTAAAACAATCACTTCATACATGACCCCTGAATATGACAGGCATGTTGCCAAAAAAGAGACGCAGTATCTGTTATTGAGTTTTTCACAGGGATTAGGAAAAACACAAATGTATTATTTCAAGAGAACATTTTTTTACATTTTTCCATAATTTGTAACACACAATAAAAATAATGAAATATTATTTACTTTATTTAATCATAAAATTATCAGTGAAGTAACCCCCCACCCCTTCATGTATAGTCAATAGTAACAGTTCTTAGTCGAAAATGGCTACATATTCTTTTATACAACATGCACAGGTCTACAAGAAAAATCCATTTTACCTTTATATTCATTTAAACAGGGGAGTTACCCTATAACTGTAAATAAAGAGAAATGTGTTCGAAATAAAACATGGTACAATAACATCTGGGAAACTAATTCCAGCAACTCTGGCATTTCTTTAGATCTGTGAATGTGTCCAGCACCATTAACATTTTGGTACTGGATGCTGACTATTGGTGGTGCGCAGGGTGATGCTGAGAAAACGGTTAATTCACTGAAGTCATCAGTCAAGAAAATGCAAAGTAATGGGCCTTTTGTAGAGTACATGGGTTCTGGTTCTGGTTCCACATGGTTAACAAATGAGATATTTCAAAACTAGTAATGACAGAGATATTACATATGAGAACTGTGTTGTATGTTACTGCATTTTGTACATTCTGCATCACCTTATGCAAAGAAATGCCTGTACACAGCTCTTAATGGATTATACAGATGTCTTGTCATTACTCAGATACATGTTTTGTCTTTAGTAAGTTATCATAACAGCTGAAGAGCTACCCCTTTACAGGCCTGGTCAGGCCCTTTGGACTCCAAGAGGTTGAAGTACCCAGAATTTCTAGGACAGGCAGCAAAGGAAGGTGGTAAGGTTGTCAGCCATAGTGCAGTCAAAAGTCAATGAAAAATCCCAATGACTCTATCAGAAATTGAACCCACAACCTGCCAGCTTGTAGCACAGTGCCTCAACAGTTGCACCACCACATACCCCAAGCTATCATGAGGCCATACACACACGTAGTTGAATAAAAATATCATTACACACTTATCACACCTACAACTTTATGTACTTATGGAAGTTTGCCTGCAGGCTTGTGTTTACTAACTACATTTCAAATTTAAAGTTCTTTAAACCTACGTGACATCTTGTTAAATTTAATGAAGGTTTTGTAACGTGTATATCGGCAGAGGATATGGTACTCTCAGTGCCCTTGACAATAGCTGATGGGACTTGCCATGGCTCAGGCAGCTAGTCACCAGCCTCTCAATGTAGGGGCCCAGGTTCAATTCCAGGCCAGTCCATGTGACATGTGTGGTAGACAAAGTGGCACTGCAAGAGATTTTGCTCTAAGCACTTTGGTTCTTCCCTGTCAGTATCATTCCACCACCATTCAATTCTCATGCATTCATTTAGCACAAACACCATATAATCTTGCTAATGACATTGTCAATAAATAACAAACTTTCTGTTCAGTATGCAAGTAGTAATAGGAATAAGTTTTGTACACATGCAACTGAAACCACAAAAGGAAATTATGAAGAGATGATGGACAAAGGCAGAATGTACAGAGGTCATGTATAGATCACTGCAATTTACAAAACTCACAGAAGTGGTACTCAGCACTTAGTTATCATATTACAGCAAAACAATGCAAATCAGGGACCATTTGTAGGACTACACACAAATCTTAATGTGTTATCAGTACTACCATGTACATTACAGCACATCATCACATAAGGTCTTAAACAAGTGGGTCTAAGTTAAGAGGATGGAAAGGTGTTCTTTCTTGTAACAGACATTTTTTATTACCATGCAAGCAATGAAAGGTACCACCACCCCATCTAGGTAAGCACCTTTCGTGCTTTTTGTCTCTATGTTGGTGTTTATAGAATACAGGTTTTTGGTTGAAAAACATAAAGGAAAGAGACTGCATAACAATAAAGCATCAGGCCCCATACAACAAAATCAGAAGCCTGGTACCTAAAGATGTATTTTTTGCTTCCAATTGTGAATGCAATACAGGTGGTAAACAGCTACCAGTAACCTCACTTTCTATTTGAGGCTGCAGCTTCACAGGGACACAGTTTCACCCCACCATAAGATCAAACAACCAAATTGCTGACATAGTTACATCTGGTACAGCTCTCTCTGTGCATGCCCTGAAGGCATATGAGGGAGCAGAGGTAAAGCTCAACTCACTCTTAACCTTGTCACTGAATGGAGCTGAGTGGTCTTATTCAAACCCTGGTCACTTTTATGCCTGGGGATAAAGCCCTTGGTACCAACTGAATGGGAAACTAGTTAGGGCCCAGAGAAAGTCAGGTCACTATGCAGTAGAGATAAACTGTTTGCTTCTATTAGGAATCAAACAATGATTAATAAACTGTCCAGCCTGTAGCCCAGTTACTACACCAGCTATGCTATCATTGCTCCCCTTATTATATCTTGTATGAGAGAAGAAGAAGCATAACATTATGCAATGATAATAAAACAACATGAGCATAAGCCTTTCATGAATTAGTAGTCACATGTTCATGCATTAGCCCTTTCTGAAACAACAAATAATGTCTTTCTCACAATTGAAAAACATCTGAAACCAGCCGCTAGGCTTCCAACTTCCCCTCCAAACACTTCTCCATGAAGTTTCCCTGTCAGTCCAACTTCTAGACAAAACTCATTCTCATTACGGCTAACCAGACTTTGAATGCCACATGTGGCACTCACAGACATTCAGCATTATAAATATGTGGCATTTATAAAACTGTATAAAGCGGTTAAGTTTCTAAACATTTTTTTACGACATACCAGCCTTACCTCATTTGTGTTCATGTTGGTCTGCGTACCAGATCCAGTTTGCCATATCACAAGAGGAAAATGATCAGTATACAACTTTCCACTGATAACATCATCAGCAGCTTTTGAAATGGCTTCAGCAATCTTTGGATCCAGACCGTAATCTTTATTGATGATGGCAGCTGCTTTCTTCAGAATGCCCATTGCTGTGATTATTGGAAACTATAAAAAACACCAACCAGTAACCATTTTCCTTGCTTGTAAATAATAATAATAACCATGTAAGTATGGCACACTATACAGCTGAACAGCCTCATTCCCAGGGTCATTAATCACTGTCCCACATATTCACAAAAGAATTATTGTGGCAAACCATTGTGCATCAAGGTGCTAAAAATGATTGCACTTGTGTAGACACACACGTACAGAGGAGGCCACATTTGTCCACCTATCTCACTCACTAGCTCACTACCTTGATATTGTGTGGTACAGAACATACTTCACTGTACTTTTCATACTTTTTTTGAATTCAGTGTTATCTCTACATTTTAATTAAGTACGAAAAGGGTGATGTATGTGAGTTAACAGAGTTTATGGCTGACTCACATACTCCAGCCTAACTGTATCTAGTGCTCTTGTGCCTCCTCTCCTTTTGAAATAACTTTCTTATTATCAATTTCTTTCTAACATATGGATCTAGTAGAATTTTTCCTTCACTACTGCTTCCTCATGTAGAGGTTATATGTATTAAAATGGACGTGTACAACAAATGACAATCTTGATAAACTGTGAGTAAATGAGCATCCAGAAGTAGTTTGTCATGAACTGTTTGAAAGTATTATTTTGAAATGTGCTGGTCAGAATGAGAATAACTTGACTAACTCAACCAATATAAATGGTACATTACAAAGATCCAAACTAAATATGGTCTGAATAAAAACATCAAGTAATACATTACACAACCCTACTAGGTTTCTCATAGTATGTTTGAAACACATAAAAATGGTTTATAAAATATTTACAGACTGCTTGGGTGATGTTATTTACTCTCCTGGTTGCACATCATCATCATCATCATAACAAAAAAAGCTTTCAAGACAGTGAATATGTCCAGATAATAAGTCACTGTGTCAGATTACCTCATTACAAGTTCAGAGGTCTTGGTGACCCAATCTTATTATGCTGTATAGGTTTTGTTAGTATACCCTACAAAAATGGTAACAAGCAAGCAGCTGTTTACATTTTACCATAGCTACATACAACAGAGATAAAAGTGACAATCTTTAAGGTGTGTTGATGGTTATAATTTATATAACTTGATATAAAAGGCTATAATCCAACATGCAAGTTTCAATGTGGCATTCATGAGAGGGGATGTTGTTCTGTACAGATCCACATCTTGTGCCACTTATATAGAATTCATAACTTACTGACCTAACTCTCTACTGGTAAGCGTTGGGAAGGTAATATGCCTACCGAGAATATTGCGGTATTTAGTGCTGACTAAATGAAAAGGTGCTAATGTTACCGAGTGTTTTCAAATATATGGTGATTTAATATTCGTTTTTGTGCAAGACAATCCCGCAAATAAGGACACAAAATCCTTGAGAATACTACATATACTTACAGGCATTCTCTCAGTTTCCACACCTATGGGAAAATTTTTTATGGATCGTACCGTTTGTGACCCATAATACTTATCAGCCGGCACCTGCACTTCTCCGAGGGTGTCTTTCTCAGTTCTAAAGCTTGCCTGTTTTGAAATAAAATGTGGAACTATTATGCAATTCGGACTATGTCGAACTTAACAGCTTCCGTAATTTTTCATCATACATACATAAAATCATATGGTCATAAGACCAAACAACCTAGTTTATAAATAACTTCTCCAATCCGTCCCCATTAGTTCGTAACCAAACGATAGCACAACCGCTTACCATACTTGCAGTTTGCTGTACGTTATACGCAATTTTGATTTCTTCTCCATATAATCTTTTTACTTGCCCCGCTACTCTTCTCCCCGCTCGAGAGAGCTGAAGAATTGTCGAAGTCATCCTCGTTGTAAATCCTTCGCTTCTTCGCGTACCTTAACCACAAAAAATAAAAGACCGCAATACCCTATTCGAAACAGCAAGAGTGATCTATGGTTTACGATAATCGACAGTAGACAATCTGGAGATCCGAATACCATACGAATACGTTGAGTGTATATTTGCGAAATAGATTCCCAAAACTTCAATTCCTTTATTTTTCCCACTTCGATTTCAGTTGTGCCTCCTTATTTGTTTGTTTCTGAAGTCGTATTTCCTATTCATTATGCAGTTAAATCTGAAATTGAAGGTTGTTAAGTTACAATGAGAGCGAGAGAGAGAAAGAGACCGCTTTGAAATCTGTGGTTGAGTGAGCACAGATGACAGTTGGTGTATAGCACAGATAAGAGGTGTCAATGAGTACACGTTATGTTCGCGTTGCAGTAAATCCAAGAAGGTTCTTATAATGCTATTATATTAAAATGCTTAGTCGAAATTGTTGTTTATGTTGTAATAATGTGAATATTTGAGATATCGGTACATGTACAGTAGTAAACAGATCCGTATAACAAGGGAGAGAAGTGGGTGAGAAATCCTAACCTGTCAGAAATTCATTTTTGTTTGCGATATGCTGGGGCGAAAAAAAAGTGCAACAAATCGTTTATATACGTTCAAGTGTTTGGTTGGTGAGAAAACTGGCGAGACTGAAAGTAGCCAAGTTCCTCATTGTTAATGAAATGTCAATCATAAGTTAATATTTGCCACACATTTAAAGTAATATACGTACAAATAAAAGTACATATTACGGTACGACTCCTATCAGTAGCGTGTTCGAGGGCGATTTCTGATCCCCCACAGGTTCCCGTACGTTCTTCGACTTCTGTTGTACATACTTGCAACACCCATTATTTAATGTGTACAGTTCTTCCCATTTCACATCAGAGCCAATTCTGTGACACCTGGTAGGTAGATATTGACCTTCCTTGATTTCCATTTTGAAACTACATACTTCAATGCGCTAAAAATAACAAACATTCAAAGTTCATTGCAAGTAACTGCAATATGTATTTGGAGCTCATTTGCGAACAATTGATGCAAAAAACATTTATGCTGATTTTAGTGAGGGTAACTCACCTTCAATCTTGGAAGGAGATATTCTACTTTCCATTGATCAAGTGTTCACCGTACACGAATTATAACGTGTGTAATGCCTTTGCTGCTACATTTTGATACCAGCATGCAGCATGTCTTTTGTCTCAGTTCATTATACATGATTTTATATACAGCTTCAGTTAGTTTTGTAACAGTGTAAAATAGTGACAGTATTTATAAACTGTTGCACTTATAAGTTGCCCTTATTCACGTAGGATTCCTGTCGTCATTCCCCAGTGAAAACAAATGAGAGCAGTCCATGGTTGTCAGGTTTTAGTACTAAAAAATATTTGTCACAGCATTTTAAAATGTGTTTGAATATTAAAAATAATGCTTTAAACAGACTGTCAAATTGTGATCAATGGAGTAGTTTTACTGAGCCTTTATTTTAATGTGGACTTACCATATGTCGGTGTGAGAAAAAGTATATTCATTCTTTGCAGCTAACTTCACTCCAGGGGGTTTGTTCATTTCATTGCCAGAGGTTATGTCATAAGGGACTGGGTGGTCGGCCACATGCTGCAAGCTGTTCAGGAACAAACTTTTCAGTAACAGTGTAATATTTTGTAGTGATCATTATGTTTCATATACCCATTTTCTTCTATGTAGGTGTTAAGTATAGTCCATGGTGATGTCTTATATAAAGTTTGAGAGTGCAAGAGTGAAAGAAGCTGAAAGGAAAGAGAAGAAACAAGCAAGAGAAGCTATTTTGAATAAGGTAATGCAATTACTTTGGTTCCTTACTTGGAGAGTGATTGTTTCTGTGTGAATTTGACTTTGAGAGAATACATGCTTTTATGATTAATACTTTGCATGAACACAAAATGCAAGATAACATAAGGTAAAGGGGTTTTCTGAAATTAATTAAATATTATGCCATCAATATAGAGAGGGGAGTAGAGATACAACTCCATATATTAGTACCTTTTCACTAAATTGATGTGAGTGGCCAGTTTTATGTCCCAGCCATTTAGTCCAGCAGAAAGAGCCACTGTTACTTGCTGGATAGGGAATTGGGTTGACCTCAGAGCTGGTCTGGTTGCTGTGGAAAAGTGAAAACTTTGTTCTGTCATGTATCAGTTTGTGGTCAACCCATTTGTCTTATATTGACTGCACTACAGAAAGCTAAACAGAGTGAACTGTCTCAGAAATGAAGTTAGTGATGTTACACATAGAAGTGTCCTCATTAAGTATTTTTCTATACCTCTTCAATCTGCTGAATAATATTACAGGGTAATATGATACACTGCAATCTTAACAATGTCTCCAGGCTGAGGCAGCTTACAATTGGAGAAAGGTGAAAGATGAGAGAGCTAGGCTCAGGGGTGACGATAAGTGGATGCTGCCATCTGTGGAAGCAAGAATAAATGCAGAAACAAAGAAAGTTAGGAAAAAGAAACACAAGAAGAAAAACAAAAAAGCTAAAAGGAAGACATCATCTAGCTCTGTAAGTGAATAACTCTGCATTGGGATTTTTAATGCCTGAAGTACAAAAAACAGCTCTGTGCATGAGCTTGCTTCATGATGAAGTAACTAACTCCTTGCAACATAGTTACTGAAAAGTTGACAAGTGCTGAGCTGCCATCTTTTATGGAACCTGACATTTCACTCCTACATTGTATCCAGTGCCTGTTATATTTAGTCTGTTCCATAACACAATTTGTTAAGATCCATTTTAATATTAATATGCTATTTACATTTATGATTCAAAAATAGTTTTGGCACTTTGGGATTTGTTACCAAACTTTTCTGTAGTTTTATTATTTTTAAGATAAAAAAATGAAGTAAGTAATTGGTTTACAATCTCCATACTTTGTTGCTTTCTAAAGCATTATTACCTAGAAAGTTGTGTATTCTAAATTGTGTGGTTTGAAAACAGTCTGAAGAGCTTGGCAGACAAATTAACATTTTTGAGCCTTAAACTGCATAAAAATTTTTAAGGGTGAATTTTGTGATTGGCTCGGGGGCTTTCATCTTCTTAGAAATGATTGTACTGTATTTAGTCATTTATCTTTCAGGATGTGTGGTTAATATCAAATACATAATTGAGCTAAATCATTTGGTTCATGAAATGCAGGTTAACTGGATATAGCTCAAAAATCATTTGTCATACCCATAATTATAAGTTTTCAGGACAGTGGAGATGAAAGTAAAGAAGAGGAATGGGTTGAGAAGGTTGTCTGCACTTCTGAGGAAGCATCTGCTCACAAAACATGGGATAAGGCATGCACAAGTCACTCAGGACTAAGTCAGGATGAATATAGGCCAAAAAGTGATGTTTTACTGGATAAAAAAGGTACAGAATTTTTATGTTCCAGTAGGGGTGCATAAATCCTGGATGCCAGGATATGATGGTGACTAAATTTTGTACAGTGGCAATAATAATTGTGGATCCTCAGTATGGAATTTGGTTCATGTTAACCTTTTGGTGCCTGGAATTTTGAGGAGGCTCCTGGATTTTCAGAAAATTTGTGCATCCCTGGTTGTAGAACGTAGTTGCATTAATTGAGTCAGTTCATAAAAAACCATCCAGTGCTTCTAATAATACATTTGTTTAATTGGCCTGACATGCTCCAGTCTCTTAGGTCTTAAGTAACTTCATGCTTGTTACACCAGCAATGGAGGGTTTTTACATCAACATTTTTTTGATTTTTAAAAACTATGAAATTTAAAAAAATGAGAAAACCTAATAAGCTGAAGTAGGTATATAACGGTACAGTATTGAAATTTGGACATTATTTGGTAGAATAGGAATGGATCATGCTCACATCCCTCAACTTGATTTCCTGCGAAGGACAAATTCTTTGGCTGAGGTCTGCAGGAAACACACCTTGAATTCTGTGTATAACGCACACCTCGGATATTACACTTTGATAAGAGTATATCCTAACAGTTAAAGGTCAAATGGCGGAACTGCCATCTTTGAAAGTGTGTGTGCACTTTCCAGGTTCAGCTGCAAAGTAGTATACAAGTTGCAGTTGTGTAAATATATATGGTCAATCCCATGCAAACAATCGGCATTGTGTAACTGTCACCTGTTACCCCAGTTACATTGGCATTTCTCCAAGACGTATTCTCCCACCTTCCACCTCCTTTTAAACTTCTGCTGCTATTACAACACTCATGAACAATGCTGATGTGTATGAAAGAGATTGTAGAATGGTTATATACAGGGTAATTCATAAGTCCCTCTGGAACTTCCGAACTTGGCTGTGCAACAACCAAGACAGACACAGCAGAAAGGAGCATATTAATAGGTAGAGAATCTCTCCAAGTTTTTTTGTGTACTAGGCACCATGGCATACTTGCAGGATTCACTGCTGGGGGCAGTCGTGACGAAACATGGCATGGACAGGGAATAAGAAAGCGTTATGTATCTTGGAATTTACCAAAACTGAGTCAATTGTGATGGTGCAATGGAGGTTTCGGACCATGTACCACACAGAACCACCTACGGACGAAACAATTGGTGAGCAGTACATGAAATTCCAGCAGAGTGGCTGCCTGTGCTCTGTGAAACGAACAGGCTGGCTGGGGCCATTGGCTGAGACTGTTGAGCATGTGCGAGAAACGTTTGTCAGGAGCCCTCAGAAGTCAACACATCGCGAGAGCCAGGAATTTCAAATGCCTCAGTCAAGTGTCTGGTGCATTCTGCACAAATGTCTTCACATGAGAGGATACCGGCTGCAGCTTTTGCAGGCGCTGAATCCCCAGGATCACAATCTTCATTTTCACTTCTTCATGGATTTCAAACAGCAGCTAGAGGAAGATGGGTTTGCTGAGAAGCTGGTTTTCAGTGACGAGGCGATGTTTTGTGTGTGTGGTAAGGTGAACCATCACAATGTATGCATTTGGGACATGGAAAATCCTCGTGCAACAATGGAACACATCTGTGATTTGCCTGAGGTGAATGTGTTTTGTGCTGTTTTCTTTTGCAAAGTCTGCAGACCATTTTTCTTTGTGGAGACAACTGTTACCAGTATCAACTACCTGGACATGCTGCAACTGTGGCTAATGTCACAATTACAGGAAGATAGCGAGGACTTCATTTTCCAACATGACGGATCCCCACCACACTTCCATTTTGACGTCTGTGCTCACCTCAGTGCTAATCTTCCCGGTCGCTAGATTGGGTGCGCTTCTCACAATGACTCTCCTCTTCTTACCTGACCTCCGTGGTTACCTTACCTAACCCCCTGTGATTTTTTCTTATGGGGTTACATAAAGGATCGTGTGTACATGCCCCCTATGCCATGTGATTTACTACAGCTGCGACAAAGGATCATGGAGGCAGTCGCTGCTATCGACCGCCAGATGTTGCAACGTGTGTGGCAGGAACTCGATTACAGGATTGACATTTGCCGCATCACCAAGGGTGAACATATCGAGCACCTGTAAGGTAGGACAGAAACTTGGAGTGTCTCCCTCTGTTGACATGCTCCCCTTCGGTGTGACCATCCCGGCTACTGTACTGCAGAGGTAGGAAATCCCAGAGGGACTTACCCTGTGTGTATATATATATATATATATACATATATGTATAAACACACTTAACACTGTGGCATTCAATACAGGTGAGTCCACACACGTCATTGCTCCAGTATCCTTGTCTGACCATTTCATTTGTAGATGTTAGGAAGGTTGTTATAAATCTGTAAAAGAAGTGTGGAAATGTATTTACAGAGGAAAGTGGAGGTCCATCAAGGAGAGATGAATGGATGAATTTGCCAGGCTTGTTTCCTTGTGTGACAAGTGAACAGCTAAAAAAGCAGTCAGGTCGACTGAGTAAGGTAGAAGAGCAGCGACAGAAAAACAAATGCATGCTTGATACAGTGAGTTGATACCATTCATTATGCACTGTGTGCATACCTGTATTAATGTAGTTTACTTAACAGTAATTACTGTATTCTTATTACAAGAAATGATATCTATGAAATTTTAAGACATCCACCTGCTTATCATTATGTTCTTCATAACACACATTCATTCATTGAGGCAGGTGATGGTTTTTAAATGCTGTTGAAGAGTGTGGGGATTTTGTCCTTTTATTTCTTCCCTCAGTTAATACTGAGTTGCAACTGTGGATTCATGTTTCCTGATGTATGTGTAACATATTTCATGAGATTTGATACACGAAATTTTATATGGGACCATCGTGTTTATTGATGAGTGAAATTTATTGATATTTGTAAGTTGGTTTTAGAAAATATTTCACTGTTAGTGTAAAGCAGGTTTTGTGAAGTTACAAGGTTCATACATCTGGTTAGGATGCAAAAAAATTATATGTGAAGAAAATCCAGTTGCAAGAGGAGTGTACAGACACCTATACATATAACCTGACCACATCCTTACCGTAGTACTTCAGTCCTGAATATGGATGCACATTCCACCAGGATGTTGATATTCACGAATAAGATTGCACAATGTCACAATTCAAAAGGCCATGAAAATTTCAATTATTGCATCAAGGTATTGTGATGTGCATTTTGCATGTTTGAGAGAAACAGATACACAACATTTTGATGATGATACCTGATGGAAACATGTCACTTGGAGTGTAATTTTGATATGGATTTTAAGAAATGAAGCAGCATTGACATTGAGATAAGAGAGTTTCAATGTGCAGTACTGAGGTTTGATATTCCAAAATGCCATGGAAATAAAAAAAAGTGTATATTTATGAGTGTATTTTTTGCATTTGATAATTGTATTGTAGAATTGTAAACTTCCATTGGCCCACCTTAATTTAAGTCTTTCATTCCTTTTTTATGAAGGGAATTTTAATTATGAACATACACACCAGTTTGATTACTTTTCATATTTCTTTCAGTATTTTTGAGGTCAGGTGGATAGTGTAATAGATTTACCTCAATTTAGCCCGTATAAACACCGAGTAATGCGAATACTATTTGAATGTTTAGTTGGGGCAAACTGATCGTGAGCTGAATCCTTACTGGAGGGATGGAGGAACAGGTTTACCCCAGAAGAAGAAAGCTGAAGAGTTTGGCAACAGGGGGTCTCAAACACTGCCTATAAAATCTGTAGGTGATCATGGTGTTGATTGGCTGCAACGAGCTTTGAAACGCACTAAGGAAAAAGCAGCTAATGAAGGCAGAAGTGTGGAAGAGGTAGCAGCAGAACGGTGGGGGGTGAGATGAAGTCCTTCTGATACAAATCTTTTGCCTATATATATATATATTTTTTTAAATTTAAGTAAGAGCCATTTGCTTCACAGTAATGGTCATTGATATTAAAGGATGTGCTAAGCTTGCAGTTCAGTGCCTAGCATTTGTATTTCTTTGTGATTTTTGTTGGTCCTGTGGTTACTTCTTTGAAACCCATTTTTTTACCTGCATTACAAATATGCAGCTAGTCATATCTAACTTTGTCACTTGTTTTTGATGAGGATTTACATTCCAGTGACATTTTGAGAATTATCATTCACATTGTTGCTGGTTTTGTGTTGTGTACTTCCATTATTATTATTTTGTCTTAATTACACATGGAATTTTTATATTATTGACACTCAGAACTTTTAGAGATATGTTCATGATTTTCAGAATTTAGAGAAACTGGAGACAATGCTGGAAGAGGCAGAGAGAAAGAATAGAAAGCAAGGTAGTGGAACGAAATATGAGAGGAACAAATGTGAAGGGAGAAGTGGCTGGAAGAAAGACAAGTATGATACAGAAAGTACAAGAAGAGTTGTAGATAGACTGAATACAAAATCAAATGATCATCAGAAGCATTCAGATGGAACTCAGCATGGTAGAATTCATACAGGTTCAAAACTTTCCCAGACACCCAATCCTGATGGACACATGCAGTATAGAAAACATGATAAGCAAGGTGGTCATTCATCGAGTAGAAGTCGGTATTCTGAGATGTCATGGGCTTTTCAGAAACCCAAAGAAGAACCTGACATGTCAGGAAGAGGAGATACATCAAGGCAAGATTTTGCTAGAAAAGAGGTGGATAGTGTTTCTGCTCCTAGCAGTCACAGAAATCCTGTGTCATCAGGAAACTGGAGAAAGAAAGACTCTGAAAGACTTAGATCTCCAGATAGCCTAACTAGTATGAAAACAAGTAGTTGTGAAGACGCAAAACGTTATACAGAAACAGAGTCTTCATCTGCATCTTCACCTTCAGACTCACAGGCTGAGAAAGAGGAAACTGCAGAAGCTCAATGCCTACTCACAGATAAAGAAATGAATGATCTTGGGGCCAAACTTATTAAAGCAGAAATTCTGGGAAATGAGGTTTGTTTATATGTGTTGTATATGGATGTGAAGGGGAAAATTAAAATTGATTTTAATTTCAGTTGCGTGCTGTTGGTCATTACACTTGTTTACTCTTTCTGCTTTGTCTGTGGAACTTGACTAGTGGTTAAAAAATGGGATAACCTGCCCATAAATGAAAGTAGTAAGATTCTTGCAATGCAGCATGTTGTTGGAGATAAGGAATACAACTTCATTTGTTAAAAAGCCATCAGTTAATGGACTGATTTCATTGAACTGGATGTCACAGTGTTGTTCATTTCAAAATTCTATGATAATTTATTCTTGACATTTTTTAGTATTTTAAGGTAATTATGTTTATTATTACAAAAACTGCAAAAATCCTGTGCACAATTAACAATAAGAGAAAAGTAAATTAACCAAAACAGAATTACTATAATGTTAAAAGCAAACACCTAGTATGCAGATACTGATATTACAGACTTCAGTTTAATTTGATACTTTTCTTGAGCATGATGGGAGTTGGGGTAGCATAGGTAGTAAATGGACTAGGCTATAGGCTGGATGATCCAGGGTTCAAATACTGGTAGAGGCAGCAGATTTTTCTCTTCTCCAAAATGTCCAGACTGGCTCGGAGGCCCACCCATCCTCTTTTTTTTTGATGGGTACGAGGCATACTTCCTGGGGGTAAAATTACGGGGGCAGGAAGTGAACCACCCCCCCTACAGGGAAGACTTTACTTTTCCTTTTTTAGTTTCTTGGGTATACCCTTGACAATAAAGTCTAGGATGTAATCCAAGCTTTCTGGGCACACAGATTGTAGATCAATCAAGTCTCCTTCCTGTCATTGTTCTCTCTGTTGCTATTCATTTAGATGGTACATTTTCGGTAGTTGCTTTTTGGATTTATGAAGTGTCGCTGTCAAGCTTCTCTTCCATATCACTTGTCCAAGACATCTTTCTTCTGTCGATTTTTGCAGATGTAACCATTCACCTCCAGTACCAGTTCCTATCTGTATTTTATTTCAAAGGTTTCTGCTGTTCTTAGCTCTTCAAAATATGAACATTAAGCAACCAACATGACTTCCACCAACATTTTGTCAACTTCCTTCTGAAATTCTTTGTCAGAGTGTACCAGAAATATCAATTCCTCCCATGTTGTTAATGTAGTTACGTATTAATGTCAGCTTCACGATAGGCTCCACATTTGTACTTCTTGCATGAATGGTATAAAACTACATGTATTCAGAATTCCGTATTTCTTGCAGACTTTAGCAAAGGAACTTAAGAAGAAGCTGGATGCAGCTCGTGCCATGAGAGGTACAACAAAAGAGGGCACTCCAGCAGCAGAGGAAGAAGAAACTGTAATTCTCACCCGAACAGACTCCCGGGGGTTTGTACACCCCCTTCAACATTTTGGTCAACATACAGAGCCAGTAGGTGGTAGGAGGAGAAAGCAGAAGATTGAGACACATGCTGGAGGGAAAAGAATGCGGTACTTTGCGGATGATGATAAATACTCTTTGCGAGATTTGGTATGTTTCTAAGCTTAGTATACAATTTTAATAATTTTCTTAAAGGAAGAATTTCTGTGAAAATGATATACTCTTGCCTTCAAATTTATAGTTTATGAAATGGTTTGAAGTAATATGTCATTCTGGATTGTTTAAATACTCCTGATTGATAAAAATATAAACCCTCATGTCGGGAACTGGTAATGAAATGTCCATCTGTCGTTGTAAGAAATATATTTGAATTTCTATGGATTTTTATTAAGTATGTACAGAGAATTATAAATTTTTGTTCCCTCTGAGTGATTGCTTACCACAGTAGAGACAATGAGGTGAGGGCACTTGTTCTTCCAGCTCTTGATCAGTTGTATATCCCCCCCCCCCCTTTTTGTGCTGGGTTGGCTTAATGTGGTTAGATCAGGTTGACATAGTGTGTGGTTTTTTGAGTTGAATCT
>Ga0123354_10001280_pt1 | contig 29868 bp, 25 predicted proteins | sample TergutLab28metaG_2_FD_97872 | JGI IMG/M metagenome (GOLD analysis project Ga0123354, IMG submission 97872) | Labiotermes labralis P4 segment gut microbial communities from Petit-Saut dam, French Guiana - Lab288 P4 | ecosystem: Host-associated > Arthropoda: Insects > Digestive system > Gut ... | reverse complement strand
TTAGAATAAAAAACGAAAATTGAACAAACCCCATTAACATGATGAGGAAAAGTTGTTACTTTGGCTTTCTTTAAATTAAAAAAAAAAAAAAGAACGACTTGCCACTGGATTGTTGCATTTATAGATTAGCACTACCTTATTTTCTTTTCTTTGATTTTTCATATTTCATGCACATTGGTCAAACACGTAAAAAATTTCATAATAGAGGATATTTTGGATCAATAATTTTGATAGTCTTTTGATTAACTTTTTTTGACTGTCACAATGGCATTTTCAATTAAATACTTTAAAGTCATCAGGTATGATGGGGTGTATCAGAAAGAAGTTTGAGAAGTACTGGGAAGCGTGGTTTTTGAGTTTATGTGTGAGGGCAGTTAGTACAATGTACAGTAATTACATTCTCATAGTACTGGTACACAGTTTGATGCAAGTGAATAATAAAGAAGTAAAAAAATTTCAGCCTATGTCACTGCAAAGACTGTGATATGGAAGACAAAACGTCACCTTTAATGCAGTAACAGAAGTACACCTTAAAATGAATCCTCAGTTCTAGAAAATAACATGTAATTAGTGCAATTACTGTATGTGATTGTAGGTGCTGAGTAAGAGTAATAGACATAATTTTAGTCATGATACTAATATACAGTGTCATATTTCAAACCATGCGATATGGGAATAAATTCAGTTTCTAGTGTCCTGTGTACCATAGAGCCGAGATTTAATGTTTCTCAATTTACGTTTTATCCTCACTTAGTGTTCACTTTCATTCGTTATTAATGTTAGTATTGTGGGCCGGATAGCTCAGTCAGTATAACAACTGACTACGGGCTGGATGGTCCGGGATCAAATCCCGGTGGGGACGAGATTTTCTGCTTGTCCAGACTGGTCCTGGGGCCCACCCAGCCACCTGTAAAGTGGGTATCGGGCCTTTCCCGGGGGTAAAGTGCGGCCGGGGTGTGCTGCTGACCACTCACCCCCTTCTAGTGCCACGGTCATGGAAGAGTAGAACCATACCTCTACCCACCCTCTGGGCCACACCAGGCCTTTAACGGGATCACTTTACCTTTTTTTATTAGTGTTAGTATTAAATTTTCTCATATGCCACTTCACTCATTTTAGTGCTGCAAACTTATTGCTTCACAAAGAAAACTTAAAGAGGGTTTTCACTGTAGTAACAGACATGTAAATCTTTTGACATGCAGGTAAACCCAGTATGCCACAAGGCCCATTAGAAGTAACGGATGTAACAAAGACCTCTGCAAAGTTGAAATGGAAAAAACCAGAGGATGATGGTGGATGTCCTATCAAAGAATATGAAGTGGAGAAGATGGATGTAGCTACTGGGAAATGGGTTCGAGTGGGACGAGTTCCTGGAGATCGGCCTTTTCCAGAATTGGATGTTACTGGTCTCACACCTGGAGCTGAATACAAATTCCGAGTGACTGCTGTCAATGATGAAGGAGATTCAGAACCTTTGGTAACAGAGAAGGCTACCATTGCCAAGAATCCATATGGTAAGCCCAGACCTCCAATTTTAATTTAACCTTAAGTCCAACACAGAGGCAAACTTCAGACTATGGAAATATCCATACTCATCACATCTTTCTTATCTGTCTATCTATGTGTCTTTCTTTTAAAGAAATCAGTTGTGTGTTGCTGTTATTGCCACATAAGAAACGTTTTGCAGAATTAACTTCAGCATTATTACTATACAATCCCAAAGCATTTTGGATTCATAAGGTTTATAATTATATTATTATGTACTCAAAAGTATAAATTACACCCACTGAATCTTCATATTATGCTCTAAATGTTTCCCTAGATTTGAGGATTTATTGGCAAAATTACGTGATACAAACACCGAACATATTTAGCACAATCAACTGAAGGGAAGAAATGCCCATAAAGTATGGTAGGAACCCACTCTGTAATATGTGCATGTCACTATAGGCCTAATATTAGAAAGGATGATGATGATGATGGATAAAATTGTGTTATTCTGGTGCACTTTATCATGATGAAATGAATGTTACATTTTTATACAGTGTTCCTTTAAGTTATTAAGTTTGTATTCATCACTCTGTAGTGACAAAGTAAATTGTTTAATGACATGAATATTGGGTGCATTAAGTCAAACAAGATAAAAAATTGTATTTTGATGAACATAACCATTGGTCTTGACTGTATTGATTTCCCTTCAGACATGCACAGAGTAAATCAATTTGTGTGTGCTATATTTATATGTTTTTATCATTTTCTTTCATAAAGAAATAAATTGAAACATTTTCTGTGAAGTTAGATAGGACATGAAAAATATTCTGCAAAAGTTAAATATATTTTCCACACACATAAAAAGTTTTCTGTGCTTGTCACATAGATTAATGGGTGCATGTTACAGCTAAAATGTAACCAGGATGAACTCTATGAAATTTGTAATTCAAAAGATTGGAGACTGTATAGAATGTATTATTATTATTATTATTTTAACTAAAGACCACATTCCATTGAAATAAACTGTAAGTCACCAATTCTCACATCATTTCTAACAATTATTTCATATCCTAGTTTTCTGAGTCTGATTGTTCATCAGGAAGTGCTGCAATTCTGTTTCAGCTGAATTATCCACAGTTAGAACATTCTTGCTTTTTCAGATGAACCTTCCCAGCCTGGCACTCCAGAAATTACAGATTATGATAATGAGAGTGTTAACTTGAAATGGACCAAACCAAAAAGTGATGGGGGTGCTCCAATTGAGAAGTATATAATTGAGAAGAAAGACAGGTATCATCATATTTAATTCAGTGTGGCCTGTCAGAAATAAGTTTAAGATGTCAGCACATGATTTATGGGCAGAGAGTGAAGTACTCATCTCTTAAAACTTTAGTTGTTCTTACAGTTGTTGAAGAATTTAGGGAAATTTTAAATAACTATATTACATGGTTGACTAGATGTTATTCTGGGTCATAATGTAAATGCTCAAAACAAGAAAAAGCATTTCTGTATTCACAACAAAAGATGCATCTCAGAAAACATCACAGCAGACTTTGTAGAATACTGCAGTGGCAGTTGCTGTCTTCTGGTATGTGACAATGTGTAGCTTGGTAGATGTGTACTAACATTATGGAGGAAACTCTTTGTAATTCTTCACATTGGTAAAACAAAGCCATTTGTTGAAAACCCTGCTTGTGGAAAATGGGCAGGAGGGCCAACATCAAGGGTGTGGGTGAACCAATGGGAAAAGTGCACAAAGGAAATAATGACAAGGGTGAAATATAATGGTAAAAGTGTAGTGGGTGGGAAGAAAGTGATTGAGATAAACTGTGCAGGAATACACAAGACTTTATAAAAATAATACAGAATAAATCAAAGGCTGAAGTAAGTAAAAATGAACAAAGTAAAATTAAGGGCTGTAGGGAGGAGTGGGAAAAAAAAACCATTATTAGTGGCACTGAAAAATTCTGCTAGGGTCAAGGGGAGAAGTAATGAGGAAGACAGTGCCAACAGTATCCAAGGGAAAGCAGTGACAGAACAGAGAAATACAAGGAAGGGATAAGACAGCTGTAAAATAAAATAATAAATAGTCCTTTCTGAGTCTTGGAATTACTGACAGTGGTGTTAAATATGAACTGCAGGTAAAATAACACTCATTCATAAAATTATTTTGTTGTATGAAGGTGTATGATTTTTCTAAACTGTTGATTATATCAAACTTACACTTCCTTTATTGTTACTAAATACAGACGTGTGTGTGTGTGTGTGTGTGTTCTGATGTGTGCACAGTGAAAATTTGCGGTGATTTTTTGTAGTCCCTGTAGGACACACCCTGTGCTCAAAAAATAGTCTTTGTTTTATAATAACACAGTGTTTGGACAATGGAGGCAATGAAACTGAGTTTAATTAAAGATTGCTACTTCAGGCCTAAGTTGATTTACAGTGTAGTTGTTACATTTGTGGCTCTCAAAGCCATTAGTGAGACTCTCAGAAAAGTGAAAAGGCAATAAATATTAAGAATTTATAACTTTAATGTTATATGGAAGTAGAATGGAGCCAAATTTGGGTTGTTCATTAAGATCATGCAATTTTTGTTTCAAGTTAAAAACAGGTCATCACAGCTTTAAAAGGGAAGCTTGTAAATGCAGTTTGAAGACAAGCATATGGTCTCTTTTTAGAGAGTTTTCATTTACTATTTCACTCTCTTTCATAAGCTATCTTTCACATGTAATGAAAAGCTAATAAAGTTTATAATTGTGTGCTTACAGATTTAAGCCTGATTGGGAGAAGGCAATTGAAGTGCCAGGAGACCAGCTAGAAGCAAAAGTTCCTGACCTAAAGGAAAGAGCTGAGTACCAGTTCCGTGTAATAGCTGTCAACAAAGCTGGACCATCTCCTGCCTCTGAGCCAACCAAAACACACCTTGTGAAACATAAGGCCTGTAAGTTGACCTATGAATATAATGACTAGTGAATTTTGTATAATTATAATGCTCTCTTTTGAGTTTACATGAAGTCGAAAAATAAAAAGGAATGCTTCAGTTCCTTATGCATTAACTAGTAACCTTTTGCTTTCAGTAAAACCAAGAATAGATCGTACAAATCTGAAACCTATTGTGATCAAAGCCGGAAAGATGGTGAAGTATGATGTGAACATCAGAGGTGAACCTCCTCCAACTGTAAAATGGTTCCATGTGGACAGTGAGGTAAGAAGTTGATTTAATGGTTATACGTATTTAAATCATGTCTTCTAACTCAAAATGTGACAGTTATAACAATAAAGCAGATACATCAGAATTAACTGTGATGATAATATTTGTATTGTATGATGGATTTAATAAATTGTAAGTGAATGTTGTACTTCATGGAACTAGGTTTTTGACTCAGTAATCATTAAGCTTTATTTTAAAATACATATTTGCAAGTTCAAGCAAATGTGACTTTCAGTTGTATGTATTAGAGTTGTTTATGTCCTGAAGTTTGTTTAACATTCTTTGAACTTCTTTGTCTGTACCTGAAGAACAGAAATGCTGAAGTAAATCCACATTCATGTAATTAATGTTTGCAAGTTTCAAATAATATGCTAAAGTTATATAAGATAATAATGTTTGTAGTGTTTGTAGGTTGGTAACCCTTATGTGGCAGGTGAGGGTGGTTATTTTCTACTAGAAGGCATTATCAGCTTAGGAAGGGAGTTGTGATGTTGCATAGATCCTTGTAGGATACACATGCATATGTCACAACCAGCAGGAAATTGATACTTAAACAGTACAAGCGTATATGCCCATTTTGGTTCAGGTTTTTTCATTTTTTCATGGACATTATTCTGCTACTGTATAGACAAGATAGTCCATGATACTGGGTAAGCTTACACAAATGAATGCATTATGTATTGTCCTCATGATGTTCTTCATCTTTTTAGGTTAAGTCTGAGGGTAATATTGAAATCATTAACGTTGATTACAATACAAAACTTACTGTTAATGATGCTGTAAGGAAGAATACTGGTTTATGGAAAATTTTGGCTGAAAATCAGCATGGAAAAGATGAAGCTGATGTTGAAATTACTGTTCTCTGTAAGTACATTGGAAGATTACAGAAATTAGAAATTAATCTAATGATATTTAATGATATAAGCATAACTGCATTTAATATATGGGAGTTCTTAAAACTCTAGAAAATGGCATTTTTTGACTACAGTGGGTGATTTAGGAGCTCCATTAAAAAACCTAACATATTGTGATCCACAAATTACATTACCATATACATGACAGAGACCCAAAGGGCACAGAACATGTCAACTTGCTGTTTAAATGTGGTTATGCTTAGATAATGAAAATTTTATTAGGTATACAACTATATAATGATATGGAAATCAGTGTGAAATTAACTGTTTACTATCTTGATGGAGCAGACAGCAGTTTCTTGTACTGTGTCATTGCTCTGAGTAGAAAATGTAGTTTTGAATGATATAAAGACAGCTTTATTTAGTTGATGGACTTCTGTGCCATGAAATTGGATTTCTGGGGTATGTTAATACTCTTTAAGTCAGCACTGAAAAAGTATCTTCTTACTCATGTACTTTATTCTTTGGAAGAATTTTTAGTACATAACAATGATACAAATTAATAATGTTATTACAAGTAATGTTATTATACATGTTTCATATTTTTATATACATACATTATATACATTGTATTGTTGTGATGTTTGATATTTATTGCATCATTGCTGTGTTTTATTGCATTAATTGTTATTGTTTACTTATAGTGATGATGATGATGTGTAAAACAACTTAAATTTTCTTTACATGTTTCCTATTCAACCGTCCTTGAATAGAGCTTGGATCTCTGAAATGTGTATGAAATGTAAATGTAAATATAAAATATACCATTTTGGAACAACAACAGTTTTAAACAGACATTCATATGTAAAGTCATGGCTCGATCTAGAGAATTTGTTCTTGTTTTAGCTGCGCCTTCAAGACCACAGGGCCCACTGAAAGTATCGGACGTCACAAAGAATGGCTGCAAGTTGAAGTGGGATAAACCAGAGGATGATGGTGGAAAGCCTATCTCTGGCTATGTAGTTGAAAAGCTTGATACTGCAACTGGGCGGTGGGTGCCAGTTGGTCGTACCACTGAGCCTGAGATGGATGTGAAAGGACTACAGGAGGGTTGCGAATATAAATTTAGAGTGAAAGCCGTCAATGACGAAGGAGAGAGTGAGCCACTGGAAACAGAGCGTGCTACCCTTGCTAAAAATCCATTTGGTGAGTTACAGAATTGTGTTCACATGTTGACTGCACAAATGATTGTCACATTGGCATGGTTTGAAATGATCATAACTGCTTATGTGGTGTGTGGTTTCAGGTGTCCACCATGAAGTTGATGAAAACCTTGCTCTGCTGGGTTATTATGCAATGAGTAGTGGTAATTTGTTATCGATATTTCAGAACAACCTCTTGGTCCCTTCTTCATGGGTCAAAAAAAAGTGTGGGGGACTGATAGGTTGTCCCAAAACGTCGGTAAGAAATTACCAATACTCACTGTTTAATAATCCAGAAGAGTGTAGTTCTCATCTGCTTACGTGATGTTGCTACATGTCCTCATGTGAAATTGGTATGGACTGTTACATTCCTGTAAATTAGACACAGGTTGGATGTTTGTTTTATGTGATGTTCTATTAAGAATGAAGGACAATTAAAATGGTTAAGAAATGGTTTGATTTTATAAAACATTTAATATTCTCAATTTTGGAGAGAAGTAAATTCTTTTAATTAGTCAGTTGTCATGAATAAATGGTTGTCTTTTTGTGTTTCTTGATGGAACAGCTCAATAGCATGATTACATTGATCTTTATGACTAAAGCAGGATTTGTCACAACTGATGTAATGTGGTAATACACTATGCAGATAATAAACACAGATAATCAACCTAAATGTTGTAAGTGTGAATGGCATTTAGATTGTGATACAGAACTAAACTGGGTGCAAGTCTGTATGCCACTTGCAACAGAGTCTGGCAAAACATACTGTATTCACACAGCACAAAATACTGAAGAGCCCAGGTGGTTTTGTTACATTTCAGTTCCTCTTCTCTTATAATGTGTTTTTAAATTGTTTATTGTAAAGAGAATGTTACTGTATTCATAACAAGTGACATCTACGTAATTATGACTTAATATATGCATGTGGGTAAAACACGTGACACAGGATTTTTTGGGCAAGTGAATCACAGTGATCAAAATTTTGTAAGAGGTATTGTTCTCTTGTCATTTGATAACGATGGGGTTTACTCAGTGATATGAAGTAGAACACCAAGTTCTGGTTCTCATTCTTTCACTTGAAAGATCCATTGTCATACCATCAGTCAAAATGTAACTTCCACATATATAGTCATACTAAGTAAACTATGTACCTGTGGGTCTAATAACATCATGTTGAAAGTTTGTAACTTCATTGAACCCATTTGATGTGTTTATTTGTAGATATTTAAATACATCTCCTTTTAAAGGCATCAAACTCTTTAATTTTCTTAATTGTTTGTTTAAATTATCCTTTAAACATTGTATGTTTGAAGTATTATACTCAAGTAGTTACAAATGGCACTTGTGAAGTTGTAATAATTTGTTGTCATGTAGACATTCCAAGCAAACCTGGGACCCCTGAGATTGTTGATTGGGATGTGGATCGTGTTGACCTTAAATGGGCGGCTCCAAAGTCCAATGGCGGAGCTGCAATTACTGGCTATATTATTGAAAAGAAGGAGAAATTTGGCAGCTCTTGGGATGAGATTCTGACCACTACAGTAAGAAATTCAGTTATTGTATATTATATTTGCATGTGCATTGTGCTTGTATTTAAGGCTATGAAGGAGAGCCTTCTGTTCATCCAAAGTACTAATGCAACTGCTGAAATTGTGCATGTGCATAGAGAGTTCATAATATTAGGTTGGAATTTGAAAATATTGTACAGCACATGCACGTACATGCACATGTGATAAATCAGGAAAAAGTTTTGTATTATACCTGGGTAAATATGGTATGTGTATATAAATGTGTATTATATAAGTTACTTGTGAATTATTTGTAGACAAGTATTTAAAAATTTATGATTATCATTTTATTTTATAGAAGTACTAGTACCCAATTTTGGGTTGCAGTTGCTGGCTTCCCTTTGATGTTTGCCATTAAACTTGCTTGTAAAATAGGCCAGATGAATCTTCCTGAAATTGTTCTGGATTGTTGTTAAGGTTTTAACATCATCAGATTATAACAGTTTATTTTTTCTTCTTTGGGCTGAAGTGCTGTTTGGGGGCCATTTGAACTGTTCATTTTTTTGTCCTTTTGTTCTCAGAGAGTCACAGCCTCCAGTAGGCTATGGTGAGTGTACAGGGATGATCCTGTATGCATCTTCATACCTTTTTCATTACATTTTATTATGAGTGTAATATATGAAGTGAGTCTTTTTTTTTTTCATTCTTCTCTTAAGACTCCAGCCTTAGAAGCCCGAGTACCTGGATTGAAGGAAGGAAACCAGTACCAGTTCCGTGTCCGAGCAGTGAATAAGGCAGGTCCTTCAGAACCTAGTGAGCCTACTAAACCACATATTGCTAAAGCCAGATTCTGTAAGTGTTTCATGTATATCAGTTAACAAGAACAAACACTTGTATTAAGTTCCCTAGAATTATTTTTCTGTGGGATTGTGTCTGACATAAATTTGAAGCTGTTCTTGGGCAGTATTTGTCAGCTGCCTCTTAACTGGCAATTCATTATTAAAGTGTCCAGATGTGTTCTGGGGTCTTCCCAGCCTACTAATTCTAATTCATGAATGCAGCATTGAGGGCATGAAGCAGACCACTTACCCCTATCTAATACAGAGGTTAAGTATGTGTGTAGCTATAGTTTTACTTCCACAGAAGCCATCACGGCATGGTGCTTAATAATGAACAGGAACAATTTTACCTTCATCCATAACCCAGCCCTCCAGATAAGTTAAAATGTGTTTTTAAGATTGGTCATGGTTCTTTCAAATCTTTCTTGGAAATTTTGTATTGACTTCCGAAAATTCTAAAAAGGTACATATAATATATACTATGAAAATAAATAATATTTCAGTAATACTTGTTACCTACAATGTACTGTACAGAGCCACATTTTCTGTGCAGTCAGATCATTTAAGGTGGACACTGTAAATATGGCCCCTTTTTAAATGTAAAGAAAGGAATGTTGTCCCCGTCTGCACCATGAAGGCATAAGGGGGAACAGTGTTATAGCTTCACTCATTCTAAACCGTGGCAGTAGTTGGAGGAAGGTGGTGAACTTCATGCCCTGGCTGCTTTACACCCGGGCATGAACTTCAGTACCCACAGAATAGGAGGCTGGCTGGGTGCCAGGGTTGGTCTGGACATTTAGGACATGAGAAAAAGCTCTGTACCCCGCCAGGATTCTAACCCTGGGCCAACTAGTCCAGTGTTTCCCAAACTTTTATGTTTGCGGATCCCTTTTGGCTGCAAAAAAAAAATAACCACAGATCCTCACATCCTTTCTTACGTAAATGTACAGTGTCCAGATGACAGGAATCCAGAATTAAATATTTTTTGTCTCAGAACTGACTTTAGGTAGCTACAGATACATACCACTAGCATATATAACAATGCACTGAATAATTTGATCTTAATTAAAATGATTGTCACTAGCTTCATGGGTGCAGGGGGTTTCTTTATTAGTTATTCTAACAGTCATACAAAATAAATACATCACCAATTAAATAAGGTCCATGATTATTTTTACCACATTACTCATTTAATTAAAATAATAAGTGAACTTCAAAGTAGCCATTACAGAAATGTGTCCATGGATCCCCTGGGAACTGGTCATGGATCCCTTGGGATCTGTCGAGCACACTTTGGGAACCACTGATCTAGCCCATAGTCTAGTCACTGTACTGACTGCACTATCCCGACTGCCAGTGGCCATGGTTGTAGATTCATGTTATGATTCTGTTTTTCAAGTAAAGAGTAAGATAATTCATAGTAAATATTTGTACTTCCATGGTGCACAGTGCAGTGTGGAAGAAAATGATGAGTGGGTTGTTTTCCTTTCTCAGTTTGTACATAATCAGATTATAGTCTTCAGGTCAGTGGCACCATATATTGTTATAGGTGGACACAAATATTTCAGGTGAACATATTGCTTCCATCTTCTGGATCAAAATGAGTAGATTAAGGATTCAATGGATTGTGCAGGCTTGGTGCAAGGAAGGTGGGAAATCTGATCCACAGAAAAGGGAGAGGATGTGCATTGAAGTCTGAGCCAACAGGAACAGTGAAGGGGGGAGGGGGGTTGTGTGTTGACTCATACTACATTCTCCTCTCTCCCATCCATGAATCTGATGGGGCATCTTCCTTGTATCCTGCATTTAATGCGCTGCCTCCTCACCCATCACTGCACCTGTGAAGATGGAGGTGGCATGTTCCTTCAAAAATGGTATCCACTGATAAGACTGCACAGCATCATAAACCAGAAGACCATAATCTGAACAAGTTAAGAATTTTAAATAATATATTGGGTAATACATACCTTTCTTTTCAGAATTAAATCTTGTGTCTTTCACATTCTGTAATTACTTATTTGTACAGTATGGGTAGTAAAAATACATCTGCTGTGGAAATACAAACTTCAGCTGGTACATTTCAGAGTATATTGTACATAAATATTTCTAATTTTTCTGAAATTCTTGCTTCAGTTAGTGACTGAAGTCATTCACAAACCTGTATTGAGATACACTGGATGTTTCATATAAGGTGTGCCAAACTTAACAATGTTATTTTGAGTCATATGGAGTATAAAGCTTCTGTATTAGCACATGCCCATTTATTTTGAAATTATTAATTCTGTGTATATTGCTTAATATTCATTTATGAAACCAATATAATGCACATGTTACAAACACCTTTAAAAGTATGAACTCCCTGAGGATGACACAGATGTGCCAAAACATGCAGGAGTTGTGAGGGACCATACTTTCAAATGTGTTTGTAACTTGTGCATTAAGTTGGTTTTATAAGTGAATATGCCCAGTTATCAGCTGTTAACACTGCTACACACATTTTACTGTTTCAAGATACTGGAGAATAATGTATGGTATCAGATCTTAACAAACACCTTCATGCTTTTTGCACCTCTGGCAAACACTCCTTCCTTATGCATACAATACACTGGAGGTCATTCAGAACAGTAATTAGTGTAACACAACTGAAAATCGACATTATTTGATATTATCTAATCAAAAATTATTTTTTTCCGCGTTGTAGTGTACCTACGTAAACTAACATGTCTAACTTGTAATATGACTAAATGCTGATAGTTTTTTTTTTTTTGTGTGGAATATCTGACACAATTTTCTTTTGTTGTTGTACATACACTAGAGTAAGACTTAATTGCTGCCTTCATTTTGTGATGCTAGAGGCAGATGTGCACATTAGGTTAAGTCTTAATTATTATCTCAGTTTTATGGTGTTATCTGACTTTTTTTTTTGTACAGTTTGATGAAATATGTTTATTGTAAAATTTTGGGTTGTGCCCATATATGCGAATTAAAATGCTTGTAGCGAAATAATGGTTCATAACATGGCATGTGTTGATACAGCATTTTTTTACTCAAAATTACTTATAAAATAACATCCTGAACTATGGCACACACTATGTAGAACATCCTACGTGTGTGATTTAACATTTTTGTTGCTGCATAATTACAGAGAATTATATTTGTTCTTGAAATGGAAAATATGGTAGTGGAAATTGAAATATTGCTCAGTGTGTATAAAATATTTAACATTTATAAATTTTGTTAAATTATTTTCTATGCATTGTGGATGTTTTTTGACTGAAGTTTGAATACACAGGCATGTTTAGCAGTGTACTGCTAACTTGCTTATGCTAATCATATCTGGTCAAGCGCAAGGATATAGTTACTTATGGGAGTCAATTTTTTATAAAGAAGAAATAAACAATTGACCATCAAACAACAACTTTTTATAAAATACCAATATAGCGATATTGATATATATTGATATTTTACAAAAATTTGTTGTGTTTGACAATCATTTTTTTATTTCTGCCTTATATTACAATACACAATGGGATGCATAATTTTAAAATAGTCATTTATTTGTTTTATTGTAAGGATTGAGAAGAGGAGTGCATTTTTAAAGGATTATTATCATCTTCCAGCCATTAATGCTGAACATTATGCTGTAGTGTTCATCAGTCACCCAGGACTCTCAGTTATTAAATGAAAGTTTTACTTTCAGTGCGTCCAATTATTAACCGTGAGAAACTGCAGAAAGTTACAGTACGTGCAGGAGCACTTGTTAAATTTGATGTTGATGTGAAAGGTGAACCCCCTCCAACTATCACTTGGAATTTTGCTAATAAGCCGCTGGAGAATGGACCAACAGTAAAGATTGAAAATGAAGATTATAATACAAAGATTCAACTTTCTGAAACAACAAGAAAAAACACAGGCATCTATACAATCAAAGCAGAGAACAGTTCTGGCTCAGATGAAGCTCCTGTAGAGGTAATAATATTAGGTAAGCAACATGTCAGAGTCATTGATTCTTGTTGTGATATTTGTTTTGTAACAATGAGGACTTAATGTTGGCATGTGTTAATGGTTGTCAGGTATTTATTGTACACCTGTTCCACAGAAAAGAATTAGTATTTGCTATATTCATTCATGCCTGTCAGTATTTTAACATGTTACATTTTAGTTACATATTGTAGTTTCTGATGAATGGCTTATACTTTGGAGTCTTCAAACAACCGGTGCTGTATGTAGGTTATGTGTATGTGTACACAGATGATTTATTATGCTTTTAGGCTACATGTTTATTCCCAAATGGATTATCTTCAGACTTTAATATGTGTACTTGTTTTTACAGATCTTCAGTAAACCTTGTAGTACAGTATAATATATTATTACCTGTCTATATAAATCAGTAAACCATGAATTAAAATTTGGTTCTTAAGGTTGGTCTTGAGTTCATTTTGTGTGGTATGAGTTTCTTGATTTAGGAACCATATGGTTTGATGCAATATTTCTCTGTTATAAATGTTAGGAACAATAATTGGTATTAATGTGGTTAACATTTATTAATGTTGTTCAAAGTAGTCCAAACATTTTTGTAATATACAAGTACGTCTCCTTTGTTGAATAACTCTGTTCTTTATAGAATGCATATATTTTGTAATTATTACATGTTATTCAGTGTTGTATTATAAAGACAAATTCTACATCCTGTAGGTTGATTGACCTTGTGTAAATTAACAGAATGTATAATAAAAGTATAATAAATCTCAAACTTAAACATTTGTGATAATAATGTGTTATGCTGTAATAGAAGATGGTTATGTTGTCACTTAACAACATTTGTTGTATGTGCTTTATAAAACTTGGCAAGTCATCTAATTATATTGGCAGTATTCATGTAAAATGTATTCTGATGTTTTTAGATAAACCTGACAAACCTGAGGGACCTCTTGAAGTGACAGATGTCCACAAGGAGGGCTGTAAGTTGAAGTGGAAAAAGCCAAAAGATGATGGTGGTCTTCCACTTACTGGCTATGTTGTGGAGAAGATGGATACTGCGACTGGTCGCTGGGTTCCTGCTGGCTTTGTTGATCCTAACAAGACTGAACAGGAAATTACTGGGCTTGAACCCATGAAGAAATACCAATTCAGAGTGAAGGCAGTTAATGAGGAGGGAGAATCAGAACCCTTGACAGCAGATACTGCCATTCTTGCCAAGAATCCATATGGTAAGTATGGAAGAAATCCATTGCATAATTCTTGTGTTAGTCACTAACACTTATGCTATCTTTCCATGACCAGAGTATGTGAACACTGAGAAAATGGGTGAATGTGTTATTCACTCACTCATTCATTCATTCATTCATTCATTCATTCAGTTAGTATTCCAAAGATCCATCAGAATGTATATAGAACTTGTCAATAAATAACAACAGGTATAGTACAAAATGTGTCTTGACAGTATTGTGTTGACAAAGTACTTATATTTTAAATCACTAAATTGTAATGGGCCCAGAAAATAAACAGTAGGCCTAGATGTTTTGTTTTGGCTCACATAACCTAGATTTAACTCCTCCACATTGCTTTGATTCCTTTGTATACTTTTCATCACTGCCAGCCTTCTTCCCATTTTCTGTCAGTCCTACATTTTCAAGTGTCTATGATCTGAGAGACTAATTGAGTGAAATTGGTTAAGGCAAACCGTAATGAATGGAGATGATCTCCATATTCACTGGATAAAATAATTTGCTCAGGAGAAAGATCCAGAAATGTTCATACATCATCATATTTAACATATATAAAGTCAACTGGAGAATTCTGACTCACACTTTCACATAGTGATAGTTGTCGGAGAAAATTGTAAGCACTAACAATTGTACATGGCATGTATAGAAGTTACACAAAGAACTTGAGATGCTTCTTGTATCAGGACCGATTTTATTATGGCATTTATGTATCTGTTGATTATGAATCCATCAGGTGTTGTGTAAATTTGCTTATATATTAAGGAAAGGTAACCTGAAATCTCAGGTTTGATGTGTTACTACATCCTATAACATTTTTCAGACTGAAGTATGACTAATTTAAATTTTAATGTATAGTCTATGCCATTTGCACCTCATGCCTGCTTTGGTCACCAGCTGATATTTGGCGAAGGGTGCAAATGATGAAGCTCCCAGGTATACACATTTTCATTATCCTCCAGTTTCATCCTTCATCCTATTTATGTAATTTATAATGTTTGTTTTCAGATCCTCCATCTGCTCCTGGCCTGCCAGAAATTGTGGACTGGGATGAGACGATGGTTAAGCTCAAGTGGGAACCACCAATTCGGGATGGTGGTGCACCAATAACAGGTGATTTGTCTGTTGTTTTATATATGTTCCAAACAACAACAATTAAACCTTGTAATTACTTCATGTACCTTGTGAGGTGCAAGCTTTATGCTTGGAAGGTACTGAAGTGCAATGACATTTTTAAAGAATGTATGTGTGTGTGCTGTCCATTCAGATTGCAGTGGTCCAGACTATAGTGAAGTCTTCTTAAGACATTTTTGGAAAAACTGAACAAATCACACTTGTTACATAGGAGCATTTTGTAAAAGAGTGGTTCTGGAAATATGTTATTATTTTGTAATTTTGTATTGGTATTTGCACTACTAGACTATTATTTCATGTATGATTAATTTTCACAGTTGTTATAAAACTGTAAATTCCTGTATTTAAAGTTGTCAGATGAATGATAGCTCTTCATTAGTTTTTGTGCATGAAGTTGTAAATATCCATTGACAGAAGAGAAAGTAATTGTCTCTCAGAAGCATTTCCATTCCTTGCATACATGTTTTTAAAGAAATAAAAAATTTATTTGGGGCAAATTCTTGATTGTAGTGGAAGTTATGAGATAATAGGTATGCTAGTAATCATGGTGATCTTGCTTTGTACAGGACAGAAAATATCCCTTTAAGCACTGTGAAGTGACCACAAAATTTGTGTCGGTTCAACCACAGAACCATTCAAATCAAATTCATACAGCCACACCGTGATGTGCGATCTATTAAAACCTCAGTTCCTTCACCTTGTAGATTGTCCACGTGCTATAAGGTCACATGCCTCAAGACTTGTTCAAAGTCTTTTAACAGATTTCTGACTTTTTTGGATTTAACATTTCCTACTAATTCATATTCTTAAGTGTGTTGCTTAACAACTTCTTAAGCTGCTAAATTATGTACCATTGGTGGAATTGTGCTCATTGGGAAAGTGAAGGACTTATTGGGAAAACCTGTCCCAGGGTCACTGTAGATCTCAAGTGTACTGGCGTGGAATTGAGTGTGGTCCTACGTGTGAGAGGTCTGTTGACTGATGGCCCGTCCACATTCCCCTGCTAAGTGATTACAGTGTGTAGGTGCCCTTGGTTTGTAGGGTGACAGTTCTTTAAAATACACTGGGTTTGCAATGTTATGATGTTGAATTACTGAGTTTGTACTGCATTCAAAAACAAATTCTGTTGTTTACTTAAAGTATTTAAAAATATTAATTATTACTTTATGTTTTTCCTTTCCATGTTCAAATCTAGTTTGTTCTGTGCTTATATGATTTCTAAATCAAATGCAGTTAAAAATCCTGGAAGTATAACATATTGAACATAACCCATGTCATGTTGCAGGCTATGTGATTGAGATGTTGGACAAGTATGGAGGATCCTTTGTAAAGGCTGCTGAAATTCATGGAAACACCTGTCAAGGCACCGTTCCAAAACTTGAAGAAGGAAATCAATACCAGTTCCGAGTAAGGGCCGTAAACAAAGCTGGTCCTGGTGATCCCAGCGAAGAGACAAATCCACATACTGCTAAAGCAAGATACTGTAAGTTATATACTCCAAGGAGTGTAATAAGGAAATAAAAATTTATGTGGTTTATGTTGGAGTTTCAGGTTATACTGTCTGCTCCTGATTATCATTTTCATATTTTCCGCACAACGTGATTGTAGTTGCTGGTGTCTTTCTCATATTCACAGAATGTACAGAATTTCTGAGTGGTCTGCACAGAAGCTGCAGCATTTTTCTTGTAGCTTTGTAGTGAATTTTGCCATTTTCAGTGTTGACCATTTTGCATTGATTAAATCAGAAAGAAGTTTTATGTATTTATATCCAGGATAATGTCATGCATTTCATGCTCAGCTTTAACTATGTAAATATTGCTTATGCATAGATTAATGACAAAGAATATTATTTAAATATAGCCATTGTCCATTAAAGTTAATTTGTTAATACTTAAGTGCTATTCTCTGTTATGTGAAGGCGAACTTCGTATGTCTCAAAAGAAGTTTCTTACCTGTGGAACCATTTCAATTTATGACATAGCAAGTAATGGGAAGTAATCTTTGTGTATGATAAGTTTTTTCATTATGGGGAGTTCTCAGAGAGCAAATTAAGCTCATGAACTAAGTTACTGCTGTAGGGGCTATTGAATTGCTTCACTGCAGGTGTTCTTGTATATTGTATATTGTGAATGGTATATGGTATTTCACATTGGGTTAAAATAAGTAGTTGTAATTTTTCTTTTTCAGTAAAACCAAATATCGACCGCACAAACTTACAGAATCTGGTTGTAAAAGTTGGCCTCACACTCACACTTGATGTCAACATCACAGGAGAACCTCCTCCACAAGTTACTTGGTTGTTTGAAGGAAAGGTGAGCTTAATTTTCATGACAGAACACATAGAGCCACATGTGCCATTCTCTCATACAGTTTAATGATTGTGTGGAAAAACAAGAGACAGTGATTGAAACACCCTCATTTTGTCTTTGTTACTGGTAACAAAAGTGCATTACTTACTGACTGCTGTGAAAATGATAATGAATTGCACATCATATGATCAGGCACTGTATAGGGCTCCACTGAAAGACACTTTGTTTGCACAGTGGGGAGGTTAAATGCCTGAACTTTACCTCCAATTTCATTGTACCCTTTCATGGATGGGTGCTTGCACACACAGGTCATTTCACCATATTTCACTCATTTTTCAGCCAATGAGTTTCAAGTATTTATTTAAATCTGATGTTTTGGTAACTACGTTTATGCCATTGCAGGAACTGAAATCAGATGACCTTATCCGCATTGACAATGTAGATTACAATACAAAATTCTTTATTTTGAGAGCGAAGAGGCTACACAATGGGAAATACACAATCATAGCCAAGAACTCTGTTGGTGAAGACAGAGTTGACTTTGACGTTACAGTTCTTGGTAAGTATAAGGACATTATGAAAAAACCTGCTGTAAATATAATACATTGTTATTATACCCTATCATTAAATTCTGCAATTATTAATAATAATATAAACAATCTGAATGAGGGTCTTGTGGAGTGTTTTTTGCTAAATATAAATATGTGTGTGTATGTGTATATAATGCTGAGGATATTTAAGCCATATAACATTGTTGTAGTAATGGTCCTTAGCTCTTATTCACTTCCATGCTCTGGCACTTTTTTCCATCCTTATGATTGCTACAACAAAGTAATCACTAACCTTCATGTTTGCACCATACATCAATGATAATTAAACAATTTGTTATCCAACTAATGCACAATATATAATATGTAGATACAATTAAAATTATTAGATATTTAAAAGTGCTGCAACATGTTTCTTCGGATCACAGAGGATCCATCTTCAGGGAACCTTGTACAGTGCTTGGCTAAAAATTACAAGAATGGTTCTATCGTTTCCGTTGACATGGACAAGGTCGGTGTTATGGCAGCATATTCTGACCTGTTGTGCGTGTGTGTAGTTCACTGTATATGAAAGCACTTCATATACAGTGAACTGCACACACACACACATGCACAACAGGTCAGAATATGCTGCCATAACACCGACCTTGTCCATGTCAACGGACACAATAGAATCATTATTGTAACTTTTAGCCAAGCACTGTACAAGGTTCCCTGATGATGGATCCTCTGTGATCCAAAACATGTTGGAGCACTTTTAAATATTTTATAATTTTAATTGTATCTACATATTGTATATTGTTCATTAGTTGGATAACAGAGAGTTTAAAGTAATCACTGTTACTTTAAGTCTGACTCTGCTGCATGTGTGTCATATTAAGAATCATTAGCTTTGTAGATGGTTACCATCTGGTGTTTTAAAATTAATAAAAATAAATTAATTATTTAAAAACACTTGGTTTTGGGTACATGATTGGTCCCTGTCCCCAGACTACAAAATTGTTTATGTCTGGGTTTTAGACACATTACTCTGTTTAGCAGTACCGTATTAATTCATTCATACATATTGAAGATTTTTCATCCATATTACTGTGTAATCCCTGGAATCCACATATTTTTCACACTTCCTGTTAACACAAGTTCATTCATGCAGTTATCAGAAGTGTTTTAAATTGAATGCAATCCTTGATTGGTGATAAATCCAAACTTATTTGTGATTAACAACATTTTATAAATGATTTAACTCTGCTTGTAATGTGAGTCCACCAATTTTTCTATTTGCAGGTAGGCCAGGAAAACCCAAAGGTCCTTTAGAAGCAACTGATGTTACAAAGAATGGCTGCAAACTGAAGTGGAAGAAACCTGATGATGATGGCGGTTTACCCATAGAGTATTATGAAATTGAAAAACTGGATCCTCTCACAGGCCAGTGGATACCTTGTGGCAAGTCCACAGAGCCAGAGGCCAATGTTGGAGGCCTGCAGGAGGGAAAGCCTTATAAATTCCGTGTAAAGGCTGTCAACAAAGAGGGTGAATCAGAAGAATTGGAACTTGACAAGCCCATCATTGCGAAAAATCCATTTGGTAATTGCAGTACTTATACATTATTTAATGTGAAAACATATCCAAGTTTCTTTGGATGGGCGTCCTATGATGGACACTAGATATACAAATATAATCTGCCTTGCAGTGTTGCAACTGAAGTAGAACAAGTACCATATTTACCCGAATTTAAGATGACTCTAATCCAAGATGACTCCCCCAAAAATAAAACATCTGCTTAGAAAAATTATTTTACTATTAATTTCATACAATTAGCACATGAAGCATGTCAAATTTTATTTAACTTTACCAATAAATGTCTCTGTCTCCTTCTTCACAGTCAGTCCCTTCATCTTCACACTCCTCTTACTGCCACTCTGCAACATAGCATCAGTCCCATCCACTGCAGTGGATATATAACGCTTCTTAAAACCCTTCACAATCACTTCTGGTGGGATGTGTTGCTATGCCGTTGTGATCCACATTGACTAAATGATACATATATATATTTCTTGGTTTACAAACTTCCTTAAACCCATGAAGTTTCACAGTTTTATTAACAGATGGTGTTAGTAGTGCCGAGAATTTTAAGTACATGTATTCTGGATTCTTTATGTGGATCTTAATTTCTGGTTTGGTCCAAGTTTTATTTGTGAGCCTGGTAGTTAATTTTTCATATTTCAATAGCTATTTTCCTGTTACTATTCTTCGACTAGGTCTGTTCTCAGGTGCCTATCATAACAAGTTCCTGCTTCTGTGATGCCCAGTAACTGAGAATAACTCTGTATAAGGGGTTCACCAGGTTAGGTGCCTCTTTGCCTGAAAATAGAAACGGAGCTGGCTTCCTAAACACCGTGCTTCTGTAAAAAGTTAGACTATTGACAAAGTCCCAGAAAAGAAGATTGTGCCAGTTAACTTTGATTGTGCTGTGTTCTCTCTTTCGAGTACATATGATGGTGTGATGATGCAGGCGCTGGTTTGCCTCTGTGTGGTCCGGTTCAAAGCAATCTGATTTTGCATAGTCTGGTTCTGTGCTTCATACACGAATTTAAGATGACCTCATATACCTAAACACTAAATTTAAAAAAAAAAAACCTTGTCTTGCATTTGAGTAAATGCATTATGTTTTCATATTCTTTAGAATAAACTCACATGAATTTCATGCACTTCTCCATTCTGCAGACATAGAAGAAATGTCTGAAAATATACTTGTCTTAGTCTGCAAGCCAAAGTGAAACAGCATCTTGAATCTTATAACTGTCTGACAATCAGTATCCACACAACTGCATTGTCTCGTATACAGAAAAGTCATGGTAGGTTTGAATGTGGACTGTAGGGTGACTGGTTACTTATTTTCGAAAATGTATTTTGTGACTTAGGAACATAAGCACTGTGAAACAGCAGGACACATTGTGTCACCTTTTCTTGTTGGTTTTTCTTCTGTGGTCTCCTTAAATTTAAAAATGACAACACAGGCATCCTGATTGTCATCCCTTGTGCAACGTAGTTTCCTCCCCCAAGTCCCACAATCGCTGACAGATGTGTTTTTAACTTTTTGGGAGTGGATGACCCATAATGTATCTGTTGCATGCACTGATATGTTGTTTCATTGTTCCAGTAGTGGAACAATATTTCATCATCTAAAAGTACATTTTTATCCACTTTATTACCAGGCATCTAACTACATGCAGCAGAAACTGTCTTGAGAAGGTAATAGGTGCTTAGCTAGCCCATAAATTCCCCACATTGTATGGAACCTGAGGGTTCATTACCATGTTCACAAAATCCCACCATTGGCTCCAGTCCTGAGAGCCAGATAAACCCAATCCACACCACGACATCTTATTTTTTAAGTTTCACTTTAATATCTCTCACCTATGTCAGGATCTTCAGATCTATCCTGTTTATCTAATCATCTTTGACTTGATCATCCTAATAATATTTGGTGCGGAATACAAATTATGAAGTCATGAATTATGTGTAATTTTCTCCTGCCTGCTGTTACTTTTTCTTTCCAGGTTCAAATATGTTCCCTAGCACCCTGTTCTCCGACACCCTAAGCCTATGTTCTTCCTTAATATGAGAGAGTCCAAGTTTAATATCACATCCCATTAGTCCAAAGTTCTCAGACAGTTGGCTCCTTCCCAGCTTCTGATGTAAAATCAGGATCTGAACCCAACAATGTGATTATGGAGGATGGCATAAACAGGCGGTACAGAAACATTGCATTTGCAAGCATACTCCAGTACTTGTTGTGCATGGCCAGGTCTGCAGTTTTGTGGCCCATTTCCAGAGTAGTTGCTGTTGCTGGTCTTTGAGGGTGGGTGTTATCTTTGTAAACTGTCTGTTCTACTTAAATTACTTAAACCAATTCTCACTTGGTACTTGGAAGTTGTGTTGTCATCATGCATAGTCAGCATCTGTTCGTGAATCACATCTGGTCCATTCCCCCCCCCCTTTTTTTTTTTTTTTTGAGAAATTTTAACACACCTGTGCCGTAACACAATAAAATCCACCTGTGTACATAGTAGGTTGATTTTCACTGTTGACACATTGCAAATTGGAAATGTGTAGTGAACTTTGTGATTTTTATGAATATTTTTGTGTGTGTATGGCTGTGAATAACATTTTTAAAAGAAACATGTAAATGTTTTCACAAAACAGATGTTATTGTACACTGTGTTATAACAAAAATATTGCCACACTATCATAACTTTAATGGACACATACTTATTTATCTCAGATGAACCAAGCAAACCTGGAAGACCAGAACCAAAGAACTGGGACAAAGACTTTGTTGACTTGGAATGGGCTGCTCCAAAGCATGATGGTGGAGCACCAATTGAAAAATACATCATTCAAATGCGTGACAAAGAGGGTCGAGCTTGGGTGGATGCTGCAACTGTGCCTGGTAACAGGTAATATTTCTTGTTTCTATAAATGCTGATTGAGATCATGTTCGGAACAGGTTCTGCAATCCATCTTAGTTAAAACTAATCAGTTGCTCTATATGTAATAGAGTTTTGTAATTTCTTTTATCATATAGTAATACTGTGAAGTTGTAGAAATTTCATGATTTACATTTTTAATTGCCCTTGTCACTGTGATAAGTGTGATGTATATTTTAAGTAACTGGGACAGTTTGAAGTGTTAACATGGAATGGTGCTTGTGTCCATGTAGAATGGACAAAAATATAAGTTACACATCTGTGAACATGATAAAATTGTTATATGCTTCCCTGTAGTGTATGGTCTTAATTGTCTGTTCAATTGTTTGTTAATTATAGAACTGCTGGAAAAGTGACCAATGTCAAAGAAGGACATGAGTATGAATTCCGCGTTGTTGCAGTTAACAAAGCAGGGCCTAGTGAACCCAGTGATCCATCTAAGTCTGTTGTTGCTAAACCTCGCTTTTGTAAGTAAAATACATCTCCACAAATTCATTCCTATTTATTATAGCTTAGGAATTTTAAAAGTCTGACAACAAAACTCTTACCTTAAAGAAACCAAATATTTAATCATTTGTATACTATTTAAGATCACAAAGTAACTGTGTCAGTTGCTAAGGGCATTAAATTCATAGATACTCTGTTTGGAAATATGTGTGAAGGAGAAGTGTTTTCTAGAGATACCATCTACATTCATACTAAATGCAAATGTAAACATTACATGCACCCTAAATCACTTCTGTATTTAATAGCATTAATTAGCTGTAGCAGTTGTTCCATGTGGATGATGACAAGATTAATAACACAGTGTGTCATTGTTATTTGTGGACTTGTAAATTTTTGTCAGGCCGTCTGCCATTGGGATCATGCGTGAATGGTAAGGGTAGGAGAAAGTACCGTTACTACCATTGTCTGTATCCGCTAACATGTAATACATGTCAAAATTTATTTTGCAGTGGCTCCATATATTGATCGCAAGAATCTACAAAAGAAAGTTGTTCGAAGTGGACAGTTATTGCGTATTGAGGCTGATGTTAAGGGTGAACCACCACCAACTGTCACATGGGCATTGAAGGATGTGGTTCTCAAGTCACAGGACAGGTGAGGTGAATTGTAATATCTTTTAGCTCAATCGAATCGAAACTGGACTCAGTCTATAGGAGATGCGTCATACACATGGTCACAGTCAAATACTTGGCAGAGCTGTTTCATGGTCATGACATCCCATAATGAAATCTCATCTCATTACTACACATGTGTCTTAGACACATTTGTAATAATGAGATACTTAACTTCTTTAAGTATTTTTATATAAAGCATTATAATGTCCCTTTTGGACTGAATCATGTAGTTCATTATTAACAATACTGCAATACAGTCAGTGTAATTCTATAGTAAAACTGACTAGATGCACCAGTGTATCAAATTTGTTTTATTTTGGAATGACACTCTACATGTTTCAGACGGTCTTTCTGTCCGTCATCAGGAGTTCAAGACTGCACATGCAGCAACAGGCATTTGTTGTTGCTTGCTAGTGGATATGAGATGAGTTTTATCCTGTACTCGCTAGCAAGCAAACAGCAGTATCTGTTTAACAAATGCCTGTTGCTGCATGTGCAGTCTTGAACTCCTGATGACGGACGGAAAGACTGCCCAAAACATGTAGTGTCATTCCAAAATAAAATAAATTTCATACATTGGTCCATCTAGTCGGTTTTGCTATAGAAATAATATTACGATGCCTGACCCTGTGAAAGTCAAAAAACAATCAATATAGTTACATGTAATGGTAATCTTGTTAATTAGTCAATTATAAATGTACAGTGGCGTGTCCTTTTAAATGATTGTTTGCCTGTAGAATATTTGTTGTATGAAACACAGTTATGAATTGTTCCTGTACTTCTTTTTCACAGATTGAAGATTGAAAATGAGGATTACAAAACTACATTCATTATCACAAAAGTGAAGCGAGCAGACACTGGTGTATATACTGTAACAGCAAAGAATAATTCTGGCACAGATCAAGTGGATGTGGAAATTTCAGTTCTAAGTATGTTCAGAAAAATCTAATTTTGATAAAAATTTAGACACGCAGTAATTACCACATACATATAACAACATAATGTGCAGTTTAGGGCTGCAAGAGTAGTGTTTGGTTGGAAGGTAATATGACTTACACACTTCAAAGGCAGTGGACATTAATTGCTTTGCAGTACTTGAGTCTTGATGATATTGAAAGTATGTAAGAGTAATAATGATGACAGAAGTTTCAATTTTCCAGATGTTATTTTTTATATTATACTACTTACTTGCTATTAGAATTTGGATCATTGTCTGCCTGTCATAAAACTGAGAATGTGTTTTACTGTCTGTGTATATTATACTCATAATAGCGGACATTATCAAGCGTCCACTCTTGCCATTAGTTTTGCATTTATGGCAACTTGTATCTGCTGAATAAGCTCTTACCCACGTAGCTGAACTCTCGCATAACCATACATAATACAGCCTGTGTTCATCATAAGTGAACAGTAATCAACACATGCCCTAACCCAATGAATAGTGATATTTCACGGGAAACACAATGCATCATTTTGCTGAAATTTCGATGTGCCTCTGTATAAGCACACCCAAAAGACAGATTATAAGAAAACAATATTAACTCTTTTCAATGTAATAGAAATTTAACCAAATACTTATTAATAATTTTAATGACATATATTTGTATACAAGATGTAGGATTCCCAATTATAGCTCAGTGGAATTACAACTAGTTAGTAATTTATGACTGAGCTTGTAATATAATGGAAGTCAACTACAGATGTGAATTGAGTGTGAGTACTGTGAAGATGGCTTATTCAACCAAAATATGTTACCATAAATATAAAACTAATTTAGGTTCAAAGCTTGAGGTTCTCACAGCCATGTTGCTAAAGATTCATGTCTCATCTGGGCTATTAATTTGAAGCTGTGAATATTAAGTGTGTTGTTTTAGACAGCTGTTGTAATAAATGCACATTGCCATAACTGCAGTGGAATACTGAGACGCATTATTTTTCACCACTGAAGAAAATTTTGTAAAAATAATTGTTTAATTACAGGCAAGCCCAGCAAGCCAAAGGGACCACTTAAAGTATCAGATGTAACAGCTGAAGGCTGCAAGCTCAAGTGGGATAAGCCAGAGGATGATGGTGGCGAGCCTGTTGACCATTATGTTATTGAGCGAATGGATACTGAGACTGGACGATGGGTCCCAGTTGGAACAAGCAAAACACCAGAAACAGAGGTATGTAAGGTTAATATTTCTGGCTAATTTTGAGGCACAGACATAAACAGCCTTTCATTCAGAGCATTCTTACTGAGTGTGTGTGTGTGTGTCATTGAGTGTGATCTGGTGTAACAGTAACCTCCTACACCTGCAGTGAGTAGGTAGAAGACTTCAGACTGGGAAATAAAGAAAGAAAGAAAGTAGATACAAACAGAAATGTTTAGTATGTCTGTCAGAATAAGCATTTGAATATTTAAAATATAAAATATCACATTCAGATTCTGTACTTTTATGCCATTGTTTATCATTCTGTCTTATGTATATCATATTTTGAAACAGGGTTTAACATGTTCTTAATTATCTCTGAAACAGTTAACCAATTAGATTAACCACAGTGCTTCATATGTGTCAATAGCCTAAGTATCATTTTCTTCAGGTTGATTCCATCTTTTTAGTTATGTCATTGTTCCAATTATGTGTTTGCATTCTAGTGCTCTAGTTCATGCTTCGTCATGTGAAGCTTTACCATTGGTTTTACAAATATGTCATTAAGTAACATTCCTTCTTGCTTCCTTCTTGGTCTATTTGCAACCCACTTCTAACAGCCACTTTTTGAAACAGTATGATGAAGCTGCTGTGTACCAGTGTGCGTATGTGATATGTTGTAGGTCTCTGGACTCAATGAAGGGAAGGAGTACCAGTTCCGTGTCAAAGCCGTGAATGCTGAAGGAGAATCAGAACCACTTGAAACCGATTTTCCGACACTGGCCAAGAATCCATACTGTAAGTTAAAATATTAGTAGTGATGTCTTATGGAAGGTCTTTGCTGAATATTTAATATTCATGTGTTCATGATGGCCCTTCCTTAATGAAACTCAAAGTTTCATCCCCATTAACACACAATTAATCACTGGACCTTATTATGACCTCCACCACTATACTCAGTATACTTTATGTGAATTATTGTAAGTTTTGACTTAATTTGAGCCTGCCATTTATGCAGATGCTGGTCTGATAGTTTTCTTGAGGTTACCTGTCAGAATATTCCATGGATCCATACATGTGTCATAAAGACAGGAGGATGTGGAACAAATTGTAATATACAAATATACAAAATTACAGTGTAAAATACTACAAACATTTTACAAACACAGGTTTATAAATCATCTTTACCTACTTACTTTCCTACTTACTGCATGGAGCAGAGTCCTTCTTGAGAAGCTAACCAGTTCACAGCTAGTTAAGAAATTCCCCATATTTTATGGAACCCAAAGGTTCATGACCATATTCAGAAGTGGTCATCACTTGTCCCTATCCTGAGACAGATCAGTCCATGCCTCCACATCCCACTGCCTGAATATCTATCTTAATATTATCCTCCCATCTATGCCTGGGTCTTCCAAGTGGTCTCTGTCCCTGAGGTTTCCCCACCAGAACCCTGTGTATACCTTATGTCTTCCCCATATGTGCTACATGCCACACCCATTTTACTCTTCTTGACTTGAAGCAGTACAGATCATTAAGCTCCTCATGTAATTTTCTCCATTTCCCTATTACCTCACTCCTCTTAGGCACAAATATTCTCCTCAGCACTGTATTCTCAAACACCCTCAGCCTACATTCCTCCATCAATGTGAGCGACCAAGTTTCACACCCATACAAAACAACAGGCAAAATTATGGTTCTGTATATCTTAATCTGTATATTTTTGGCTAGCAAACTGGAAGGCAAAAAATTCTGTACCAAGTGATAACAAACATTCCCCGACTTTAATCTGCTCCTAATTGCTTCCTGAAAGGTTGTTCCCAAATATTTGAACTCTTCCTCCCTGTCCATATCCTGAGCCAGATCGATCTAGTCCATGCCCTCAAATCCCATTTCCTGAAGATCCAGCTTAATATTATCCTCCCATCTATGTCTGGGTCTTCCAAGTTGTCTCTTTCCCTCAGGTTTCCCTGCCAAAACCTTGTATATGCCTCTCCTCTCTCCCATGATTTCCGTTTCCTGATTCATGCACACAGAACTTTCAAACTGTAACTAAAGACAATTTTTTTTTTGGTCTACTATATACATTATCTTACATAGTTGTGAAATTTATCTGTCCTTCATAATGATACTGGGATTGAAATATGTCAGGCAGAATGAAATTATAAATTCACAATAATTTAACTTGGATGGTTCTATCACATATGTTATAATACAATGGCATGATTTCATAATTAGGTAGTAAATTAAACATTTCCTTGAAAGATTCTGATATACATATGTGTAGTGTTCTGTTATTCATCTAGAATAATAATTTCCAGGCGAACCTGACAGGCCTGGCAAACCAGAAGTTAGAGATTGGAATAGGCACCAGGCTGATCTCAAATGGGCACCACCTAAGTCTGATGGAGGTGCTCAGATTACTTCATACATCGTTGAAAAGAAAGACCAGTACAGGTAATGTGAACTGAAGACACTGATGCATTGTTTTAATATCAAGTAAAATATTTTTGTACAATGGGCTGTAGTTCCTATGTTGAAAGTATTACTGGTCTCTGTAAGGGGAGAACCTGAGAGCAGTTGTTAGTTATACTGGCTGTTTCATAATATTTTCTTTCCTTCAAACATTGTAGGTTGAAATCATGGGTGTAACTGCATTTGGAAAAACTTTGAGCAGCAGTCTAAAGTAATTATGGCAGTAAATATATATGTACCCAACCCCATCTAGTGCCAAGGTTAGAGAAAGGGTAGAGCTATACCTGTACTCCACCTCTGGGCCTTGGTAGCTTGTTATAGGGTTAACTTTACCTTCATAATGTATATATATGTACTTATTTTTATTGTATGCAGCTGTGAAGTTGTTCCATTATTGTCCAAACATCTATTATTTACACAGGAAGGATGCAAATTTTGAATTGAGTTGTTGTAAAGTTTCTTCAGCCTCATAAATTTACAAGCTTGAGAGACAGTACTGTTGACAGTGGGGAATTGACAGTGTGGTAGAAAGATGACCTCCAGTAGAACTGGCCTATTAGTGAATCTTTTGAAAATCTGTCATTTGTATTAAAATTGAATGCTATGCATTATCAGTGTAATGAATTATGAAGAAGAAAACAAAACCATGTTTTTCTGACAGTTTAAGTATGACTTGTACTTTGATGTATAATGTGACATGACATTCAGAGTATTTTAAAATAATTTGCAGTTCCAAATGGCAGAAAGCTGTTGAGGTCATTGGAAACAAGTGCGAAGCCAAAGTTCCTGATTTGGTTGAGGGCATGAAATACCAGTTCAGAGTGCGTGCTGTCAACAAGGGTGGCCAGAGCAAACCCAGTGAGCCTAGTGACCCAATTACAGCCAAAGATCGTTTTGGTGAGTCTGATATATCATATTTACTCGCTTGGTTTACACACTTCTACTTATAAATTTATGTTCAAAAGTTGTGTTGTACAAAATATACAGGTATGTCTTTTCAGAATATAATCTATCAAACCTTGAAGTGTAGTTATGAAAATTATAGAGGCATACAGGCATAAAGGGCAGTTTACATTCTTCTCAACATAATTGATGACCATCATCCTGAACTCCAACTCCCCTTACTGAAGTGTTTTTTGTATACACAGAACTGTTTGTTGTCACTTCAGAAGGTTTCTTCACTTCATCCTCAGTTCAGGACACATTACATTCCCATTCCCTGCTTACTAGCCCAGACTTCTTCTTCTTCCTCTTCTTCTTCCTTTCCCCCCCCCCCCCCCCCCCCCCAAAACAATACATTTTTTCTGATGTCGTTTGTTGTAATTATCT
>Ga0123354_10001279_pt1 | contig 29888 bp, 17 predicted proteins | sample TergutLab28metaG_2_FD_97872 | JGI IMG/M metagenome (GOLD analysis project Ga0123354, IMG submission 97872) | Labiotermes labralis P4 segment gut microbial communities from Petit-Saut dam, French Guiana - Lab288 P4 | ecosystem: Host-associated > Arthropoda: Insects > Digestive system > Gut ... | reverse complement strand
GGCGACCAGCCTTTTATTGTTTATAAACACGAAGATATTGAAAGAGAACATATTCATATCGTATCGCTGCGTGTGGATGAGAACGGTAAAAAGATTGACAGCGCTTTTGAACATCGCCGTTCAATGGATGTATGCCGTGAATTGGAACAGAAATACGGACTTGTTGTAGCCGACAAAAAGCAGCGTCAGGATGTTTTGCCTCTAAAAAAAGTGGATTATGAAAAAGGAGATGTGAAGCATCAGTTGGCAAACGTTATCCGTCCAATATCCAAAGAATGGTATTTTCAGAGTTTCAACGAATACAAGACGTTGCTTTCCTTATATAATATAGGAGTGGAAGAAGTGAAAACGCCGAAAGGAAAGCTTTATGAAGATTTTCGTGATTTGGAAGTGGGGTATGAAGTAACCGGAATGGCTTATTCCGCTTTGAATGCCAAAGGAGAAAGGGTTGGCAGTCCGTTAAAATCCTCACTTTTCGGGAAAGAAGCAGGATTAGAAACGTTAAATAAACGTTATATAAAATCAAAGGAAACGATTAAAGACAGAGGACTTAAAGAACGCGGTAAAAAGGTTATTTCAGAGGCATTGCTTACCTGCAAAAACCGTCCAGAACTGGAGAAGGTGTTGGAGAAACAAAATATTTCTGCAATTTTCAGGGAAAACGAACAGGGCAGGATTTATGGCGCAACATTTATCGACCACGAAAAAAAGTGTATATTCAACGGTTCAAGTTTGGGCAAAGAATTTTCCGCAAACATGTTCAACGATTTATTCAACGGCAAGGAAATCAATTTCAATCCTTACGAAAAGAGAGAATTTGAACCGTTTCAAAAAACGGAAAGGGAAGAAAATTCCAACTTGGGCGGATTTTTCGACTTGTTCAACATTGAAAACTCAGTAGCTGATGAGATAGAAGAACAAAAGCTTACACATCTTATGAAGAAGAAACGCAAGCAACAGAGAAGAATGTAATATAGCAAATAGTAAATAATTAAATAGTAAATTTAAAAGAGATGCAACAGGAAGACGATTTAAGAGGCTTGGCTAAAACGATGGAGTTTATGCGGGCGGTAAGCATTTTATTTTGTGTGATTAATATCTATTGGTTTTGTTATCAATCACTTGTTAATTGGGGTATTAATATCGGCGTTGTCGATAAAATCCTTATGAATTTTCAGAGGTCAACAGGACTGTTTTCGTCAATTCTTTGGACGAAAATCTTTGCAGTCGTATTTTTGGCGCTGTCCTGTTTGGGAACAAAAGGCGTGAAGGAAGAAAAAATCAAGTGGCGAAATATCTATATGTATCTGTTTTTCGGCTTTATACTGTTTTTTCTGAATTGGTGGTTATTATATTTACCATTACCGATTGTTGCAAACACAGCATTGTATATTTTCACGCTTACTTTGGGCTATATTTTGCTACTTGTTGCCGGACTGTGGATGAGCCGTTTGCTCAAAAACAACCTCATGGATGATGTATTCAATCTTGAGAATGAAAGTTTTATGCAGGAAACGCAGTCGATTGAAAACGAATATTCGGTAAATCTGCCGACACGTTTTTTCTACCGTAAGAAATGGAACAAAGGCTGGATAAACATTGTCAATCCTTTCCGTGCATCCATTGTTCTGGGAACGCCGGGTTCAGGAAAATCTTACGCCATAGTAAACAATTTTATTAAACAGCAGATACAAAAAGGATTTTCGATGTATGTGTATGATTATAAATTTGATGATTTATCCATAATTGCTTACAATACTATGCTTCACAACTTTGATAAATACCAAGTAAAACCGCAATTTTATGTGATTAATTTTGACAATCCGCGCAAGTCGCACCGCTGTAATCCGATTGCGCCGGAATTTATGACAGATATCAGTGACGCTTATGAATCAGCTTATACAATAATGCTCAATTTGAACAAAACGTGGATTCAAAAGCAGGGCGACTTTTTTGTTGAATCTCCTATAATCCTTTTAGCAGCAATAATTTGGTTTTTGAAAATCTATGATAATGGTAAATACTGTACTTTTCCACATGCCATTGAATTTTTAAATCGTAAATATGCCGATATTTTTCCGATACTTACTTCTCACCCGCAGTTGGAAAACTACCTTTCGCCCTTTATGGACGCTTGGGAAGGAGGCGCCGCCGACCAGCTTCAGGGGCAAATTGCATCCGCTAAAATACCTCTGTCAAGAATGATAAGCCCACAACTTTATTGGGTAATGACCGGAAATGATTTTACGCTGGACATCAACAATCCTAAGGAGCCGAAAATTCTTTGCGTGGGTAACAATCCCGACCGGCAGAATATCTATTCGGCAGCTTTGGGTTTATACAACAGTCGTATTGTAAAGTTAATCAACAAGAAAGAGCAGCTCAAATCATCAGTGATTATTGATGAGTTGCCAACAATCTATTTTCGTGGATTGGATAATTTGATTGCTACCGCACGAAGCAACAAAGTTGCCGTCTGTTTGGGGTTTCAGGATTTTTCGCAGCTGAAGCGGGATTATGGCGACAAGGAAGCTGCCGTTGTGATGAACACCGTAGGAAATATCTTTTCAGGTCAGGTAGTCGGCGAATCGGCAAAAAATCTTTCCGAGCGTTTCGGTAAAATATTACAGAAGCGACAATCCATTTCCATTAATAGGCAGGACACATCGACTTCCATTTCTACGCAGTTAGACAGCCTTATTCCGGCAAGTAAAATATCTAATTTAACGCAAGGAATGTTTGTAGGTTCAGTGTCCGATAACTTCGGCGAACGCATCGAACAGAAGATTTTTCATGCAGAAATCGTTGTTGATAATGATAAGGTTGCAGCCGAAACAAAAGCCTTTCAACCGATTCCTATTATTGCCGATTTTACGGACAAAGCAGGTAACGACATCATGCAGCAGATTATCGAAGACAATTACAATCAAATCAAAGCGGATGTGAAAGAGATTGTTGCCCTTGAGTTAAAGAGAATCAGTGATGATCCGGAATTGCAACATTTGATTAAAAAAGGATAAGTTAATAAAATAATTTGGATATTATTTGTTAAATATGTAATTTTACATGTGAAATATACTTTAAATATAAGGATGAATGGAGAATTTATCACAACTAGAAGAACAATTAATGCTATATATATGGCAATTTGGAAAGGGTTTTGTAAAGAATTATCGTGAAATGTATCCTTTACCGAAGCTTCCATACACCACATTAGCTACGATTATCAAAAGATTAGAAACAAAAGGTTATGTAATTTCAAAATTGCAGGGAAATATTTATGAATATCATATTAATATCAAATTTATTGATTATTTAAACCAGCAAATTTCGAGTATGGTGAATAAATATTTTCAGAATTCAATTAAAGAAATGATTTGTTTTTTGATCAAAGAGAGAAAACTATCAATAAAAGATTTGATAGAGATAATAGAAACGAACACTTATAGCTAATCAATTGTGACTAATTGTTTTGGTGAAACTAAAATTTATAATGTTAGAATTAAAAAACTTTTAAATAATGGCTTGATGGATTCCTCAAAAAAAATAGTATCAAATATTGATAGATTAATTATTACACATCGATTTTGCTTTCATGCAGACATAAATAAAATAATTAATAGTTCTGCTATTGAAAACGAAATTTCTGATGACTCTTTATTAGTAGACACCTTTCGATTACCTACTTATATAAAAATCTATCCTATCTCATCTTGCATAAATTCTGAATTATTGGGATATATTAATAAAAAATATCAATTTCTACTGCTTAATATTAATACAAAAGAAATTTTTGTTATTTCAAATAAACTGAAAAATTTTTTATTTATTTTCAAAAAATCAGTAACAAAAAATCAAATGCATCAGTACTTAAAAAGAGAACAAAATGACTATATTTTTTTATTAAAGACTATGCTTGATAATAAAATAATAATTTCACCAACTAGTGATCTTAACAAACTTGATATAAAAAAAAACGATACTAATTACCTTAATAAATATAAAATAGAAACAATCATTTGTGACAATTATTTTAAAAAGATTGCTATAATTAGCGATTTAACAAATCAAAAAAATTTTATATTAAAATCGTATGAGCTGAATGATGATAAATATTCAATAGACCTTTTTAATAATGAAATTAAAATTTTAAGCGAACTACAAGATAGTCCATATTTTTGTAAGATTATTTATTTTGATTTATTGAAACATTACGAAATTCTTGAATATGTTGAAGGAATTGATCTTAATGAGTATTTATCTGAAAACACTTTATCACTTATTGAAAAACTCAAAATAGTTAAAGGAATAATTAATATTATTGCTTATCTACATGAGAAGAATATTATTCATGGAGATATCCACATTAGTCAATTTAAAATTGATAATAAAGGAGATATTAGGCTTTTAGATTTCGAGCTCGCTCGAAAAAACATTTCAAATAATAATAAACTTAAAAACAATATAGGTGGTGTTTTTGAATATTTTGAGCCTGAGAATATCGTTCTAAATCCCTTTATGCTATTAAAAGGGGATATAACAAAAGAAGCAGAAGTATATAGAGTAGGGATAACCATTTATTATATTCTTTTTAGTGAATATCCTTTTGTAGAAATTACTTGGCAAAGTTTGTATAAAGCAAAACTAAAGAAAAACCCTATTTATTATAAATATACAAAAGAAAATGAACAAATACCAATAAATATCCTCAAAATTCTTAGAAAATGTTTAACGAGAAACCCGAAAAAGCGTTTTAAATCATGTATTGATGTCAAAAACGCATTGCTGCAAATGAAGTCTCACATATAAAATTATAAACCTAATTCCAATTGATTTTTAATTAACTGGTAATAATAATTACCAATACTTAATAATTCGGTATGAGTACCATACTCAACAATTTTACCTTTATCCATAACAATAATTAAATCCGCATTTTTGACTGTACTTAATCTATGTGCAACAATTATTGAGGTCTTTCCTTCAAGAAATCTATTCAAATTATCTACAATAACTTTTTCATTATTTGCATCAAGCGCATTAGTTGCTTCATCAAAGAAAATATATTCTGGATTTTTATATATGGCTCTTGCAATCAATAGTCTTTGTTTTTGACCTTGACTTAGATTAATTCCGTTATCTCCTATTTGTGTTTCGAATTTAAAAGGTAGACTAATAATGAAATCATATATATTTGCTATTTTAGCAGCTGTGAATAAATTATCCATGTTTATTATTTGACCAAGAACTATATTATACATTATTGAATCTGCAAAGATATATCCATCTTGAAGAACTACGCCACATTTTTCTCTCCATGTGTATGTGTCTAAATCTGCTAAATCAATGTTTCCAACACTTATTGTCCCTGAATTTGGAGGATAAAATTTCAACAATAATTTTAGTAAAGTTGTTTTTCCACTACCACTTGTACCTACTATTGCTGTTATTTTGTTATGTGGAATAATAATGTTTATGTTTTCTAAAACATTTTCAGATTCAGATAGCGTATAATTAAAGTATAGATTTGAAAAAATAATTGATTGAGAAGAAATTTCATTAATAATTCCCTTTGTCTTTTCTTCTTTTTTTATAAATACGTCATTTATTCTATCCATACTCAGTTTTGCATCTTGAAATGCATACAAAGAAGTAATTGATTGATTAATTGGAACGTTTAATTGTCCAATTATATATTGTATAGACAACATCATACCTAAAGTAAGTTCTCCTTTTATGACCAAAAAAGCAGAAACAAATGTGATTAATATGTTCTTTAATTCATTAAAAAATATATTGCCTGATTCTAAATATTGATCAAGTTTTAAACCTTTAATATTAATTTTATATAAATCTTCTTGAATTTTTTCTATTTCCTGACTTTTTATTTTATTGAAATTTTGGATTTTTATTTCGTTAATACCTCTGATGATTTCATGGAATTTGCTTTGGTTTTGTGATTTAATCGTGAACATTTTGCGATTAATTAGTTTTCTCTTATTTAAGAATAATGAAACCCATAAAACATAAATTATGCTCCCTATAGAATAAATCACAAATATTCTTATATTAAAAATAACTAAAACAACGCTAAGTGAAATTAAAGTAACGATAGAAAAAAGAAGATTAGAAGTATAAACTGTTATAAATTTTTCAATTTTTTCATGATCCTGCAACCTTTGCAGTATGTCTCCTATTTGTTTTGATTCAAAAAACCTAATAGGTAACTTCATCATTTTTCTCATTAAATCAGATAAGAGCTGTATAGTAAAACGATATCCTATATGTAATATGAACCATTTTCTAAAAAAATCATTAACTAATGTGCCTACAAGTAAACAAAACTGACCTAATAAAATAAAGAAAATGAGTTTTAAATCTTTATTTTTTATACCAATATCTACAATGAATTTTGTTAAGAATGGAAAAACCAATTCTAATACTCCACCAATTAAAATAGTTAGAAAAAGTAAAATAAACAATTTACGATTCTTATGGAAAAATTTTTTTATTGAATAATTATTAATTTTATTGCCTATATATACATTTTTTTTACCTATAATTGCATGTTCATTGGGCTCTAATAAAATGGTAATACCGAGTTTTATTTTTTCATCTTCTACACATATCCAATTTTTCATGAAGTCTTCATACGAATAACATAATTTGCCTTTATCCGGATCTGCAATATAAAATTTTATCTTTTCCTTCTTTCTATTTAAGGTAATTTTGTAAAGAACAATGTAATGTTCTTTATTCCAAAATAAAATACATGGCAATAAAGCTTCATCTATTAATTGCTCAATTGTTATTTTTCCACAAACAACATTAAAATTTAATATTTTGGCAATTTCTATTATTGAATTCAAAGATATTCCATCTTTAGATGTATAATATTGATAACTTTCTGTATCAAAATCATTGTTAATTTCATAAAATTTTGCAACCATCTTTAGACATGCAAGAGCGCAATCCATCTTATCTAATTGTCTAACTAATTTAATTTTTTTTAACATACAAAATTGTTATGATATTGTTAGAAGAAATATATAATCTATCCGCAATCATATTGTCGATGGTTATGTCTTTTATAGAAATGTATAATGTAATATCTCAAATTAATTGTTTATTGTATGAGTCATAAATTTTCATTCAATAATGTTCTAATCTATATTAATAATGGAGGTCATATTATTGAAAGTATTATCAAAAATTATTAATCCCTGTTCTTGCAGATCTTTAATACATTGCATAATTTGAGACTCATTAATATTATATTCTGATTTTATTATTTCAAGTAAATCATTCATTAAAATCTTATTTTTATTTAATTTTGATAAGATCATCCAATATATTCTATTATCAAACAATATCTCTTTAATCACGTTTCCATCAACAAATTCTTGGTAATTAATAAAATAATTGTAATCATTTATTGTTAACTTGTAAGAAAATTTTTTCTCTTTGTAATAAGCTAATGCGTTTTTCATTTGTATCCATAAAGGATTCCCTTTTTGAGAAGTAAAAAAATCCATTAAAGAATATCTATCTATTTCTAAAAAATACTTATCATCAAGCGTCATTTCAAATTCTGATATTATCCAATTATTTTCTTTTTGATTTCTTTTAATTTCATGAAGATACTTTGAAAAATTTGATACAGCTAATGGTACCAAATTAAATTTAAATTCATTTGATGACAATAAAAAGCGATATGTATGCAAATTATCAATTGTTTCTCTGACCATTACGTCTGTTTCATTCGGAGTATTCATGATTAAATTTGCTCCCATTACTATTATATCGTTTTCCATAAATGATTTTACTGAAAAAAAGTTATCAATTATAGACTGCTTTTTATTTATGTCTTTTAATAGCGTTTCTGAAATAGACTCAATCCCAATTTGAACACTACTAAAACCAGCTTTATACATTTTTTGAATTAACGGATAATCCAAATCTTTTGAAATAATTTCAGACATTACTACTTTAAGTTTTGGGTATTGTTTTTTTATAGTTATAATTTCATCTAAAAAAAATTCAAAATCTCTTTTATCATTACCAATAATGTCATTATCCGTAAAGAAAAAATTAAATATATTATATTCTTGAATCAACTCAACTATTTCTTTAGAAATAATCTCTGCTGATTTTGTACGAAAATTATAACCTTGAGCTAAATAACAAAATGAACATTTATTCCAATTACACCCTCTTCCTCGTTCAATTGGAAAAATAAATTTATTAATGTGGAATTTGTTAATACTATTAAAAAAATCTTTGTAATCTGGTTTTAAGACAACTTTACTGAAGTCAATGTATGAATCTTTATTTCCTTGAAAAGACTTTATTATTTCTCCTTCAAATTTATAAACTAATCTTGGTATATTTTTTAAAAATATCTCATTAGTTTTTTTAATGTATTTAATTAAAAAATTTAAAGGTATTTCACCCTCACCCCAAATTGCATAATCAAATAAATCTTTATTCAGTTCTAAAAAATTACAAGCTGCCTTACTATTTGTCCATCCTCCACTTACGATAGTTATATCTGGAATCTTTTTTTTAAGTTCATAAGCAAATATAATTGAAGGTATCCATTGATGAAATTTAGATGTAAAACCAACAATTTTGCTTTCGCTTTTTACAATTTCATTAATAATATCATTAATAATTGAACGATATCTATTCTCAAGTTCTTCCTTTAATTCCTCAAAAATAGATTTATCAGCTAAAAATAATGTTGGATGAATTGTTTCATAAAATGTTCTAATATTCTCTGATTTTTTTCCATGAAATATTTCGTCCATAATACTAATAAAAGGCAAAAATATGTCGGTACCTTCAAAATTTTTATTATCAAATATATCAATCCTCTCAAAATGATGATTAGCATATATAATATTGGATACAATTCCTTGAGAGCTTAAATACGATTTTAACACTGAAAAAGCTGGAGATGGGATTGTCGTTTGCGTTGGAGGTAAGCAAACAAACAATAAGTCAATTTTTTTTACTTTCTGTTTCTTCATTATAAAATAAGTTTTTCTGTTTATTTTTATTATTATAAAATAAATTGTACGTAAATGAAAATAGATAAGTAGCAACTTTAAGATTACTATTTAGGTATATTTTTCCATTTTCACTATATATTTCTGATTTTTTCTTAAATTGTCCAAATGGCTGAGTTGCTAATATGTAAATTTCTATATTTCGTGTTAACTTAAATTTAACCATTAGTAATGATGAATTATATGGCTTTTCTGAACCATTATAAACAAGAGTTTTTGTATTATATTGATAATATCCTCCAAATGTCAGCTTTTTTGTTATTTCCCAAACAGATTGTATATTCCCTGTATAAGAAAGCATGTTCTTTTTATAAAATGTATTTTCATCAATTGTTCTGTAATATATATTATTAAAAAAATTAATACTCCACCAATTTGTTAATTTATTTGTGAGTGAAATAGAATAACCAAAATCCTTTCTATTGTTAAGATTAATATAACTCATTAATACTTCGTTTTTATCTTCTTCATATATAATATTTTGAATTTTATTTTGCGCAAGTTTGTAATAAAAATTATTAGTAATGTAAAAATCGCCTTGGGAATAATTATATTCAAAAGATGAAACGTTATACTTTTCGGGTTTAAGATAAGGATTTCCATTAAAAAACACATTGGGAGAAGACTGCTGAGTTAGAGGTAACATCTGCCAAATGCTGGGGTTGTTTATATACGAATAATAATCTATTTGAAAAGTATTGCTTTTTAAATGATAACTAATTGAAATTTTTGGATATAAATTTAGAGCAGACACATTTATCATACTTCCGCTAAAATTCCTTTCGTAATTAAATAAATTCAATCCAACATCAAAACTCAATTTTTTTATTTCAATGTTTGATTCCGCATATAAGGATAAATTACTTCCTTTATATTGCATTAAACTATCGCTCCCTGTTTGAAGAATATTTGTAAATTGATTATTATCAAAAATATTACTGTAATTTATTCCTGCGCTTAAATCAATATTGTTTCGAATTTGTCGTCGATAATCTATTTGGGATACCCATGTGTTTCTTTCGTCTCGCTGTTTGTTGCTTACATTATTCTCGTAATACAAAATGTTGTCCAATAAACTTACATGATTGTAATTTAAATTAGCATTGAGTGTATTTATAGAGTCATTGTAATTTAAATATGCCTTATAATTTTGTGTATTAAAATCTTCCTTGAGATTGGAATAATCCGCATTATTATCAATATTATCGTAATTTGATATAAAACGTTGCTTATAAAGCGATAAATAACCATCAACTCCAAGTGTTAATCGTTTATTGAAATAATAAGAATATCCGTAGAAAAATTCATTTTGATTTTCTATTCGCGGTTTTGTAGAAAAACGATATATAGTATCATTAATGGGTTGATTCAAATTGTTTTCTATTGAACTCTTTTCCAAAAAGTTTCTATAATACAGCTTGTAAAATAAATATACCGAATGCTTAGGCAAATCTAAATTGAGATTCACTTTTGAATCATACATGCTTTTGTCGAACGAAATATTATTGTCAAGTAACAAACTTTTATTTAAAATTCGCTTTGTAATAATATTTAGAATAGCGCTATAGTTTTGGCTTGCATACTTTATTGGAATATTTTTCCATATCTCAACTCTTTCGATTGATGCTACAGGAATTTGATTAACAATACTATTGCTTGAAATTTCTTGACCGTTTTTTAATATTAAAATATTACTGCTCCCATTTACATAAATGTTTTTATTAAAATCGACAAAAACACTTGGAATATTTTCTAATATTTGAGTGGCTAATAGAGAATTTTCTCTTAATTTATCTGAAACTTTATATTCCATTCTATTATGAAGATTGTTTATAAGCGTAACTTTTCCTAATATCTGTACTTCAGATAAATAATTTTCTGTCGGAGATAGAAAAACCAATAGAGAATCTCTGTTTACGAGGTCTCTGTTAAGTAATAAAAATTTTTTCTTATAACCAAGAAGATTGAACTGCATAATCATCGAAGATTTCAATTCAACCGGTGAAATATTGATAGAAAAATATCCGACAGAATCAGTTGTTGCTCCTTTTATAAAACTTGAATCTTCACTTAACAATACTACATTTGCATATTCAATATTTTCTTGAGTAATAGAATCTTTCACAATTCCTCTAATATTAAAATTATTTTGTGATAAGACAAATGATGAAAAAAACAGACAAAAAATTAAAATAAGTTCTGTTCTATAAAAAATGTTATTATTATTAAAATCCAATTCTATTTTGATTTATTGTATTATCTTTCTGAATTTTCTGAATATCCTTCAATAGACGTAATAAATCAAATTGATGGCAATCAGATTTTATTTGACAGCTATCACAATCAAAGCAAGAACACCACTCATGATGATTAAAAATATCCTCAGGATATTTAAAATCTTGGATAATTTCATCAATTTCATCAGAATAAAGAATAGTCAAAGAATCTCTTATTTCGTTATCATCTTTTTTCTCTAATTTTAGTTTCAGATATTCTTTTATTCCAAAATAATATTTGAATTGATAAAAATCTTTATCATATAAAAACTCTTTTATATAAAAATAAGCTTCTTCAAAATTTGATACTTTATAATTTAACATTAATAATAACAATTCCAAGTCCAAATCTTTTAAATCCTTATTTGTATGATATACCAAGAATTCGTTAAAATTCAAATAACTTTTTTTAAGATTCGCATAGTCATTATTTAGGATAGTACACATTTCTTTAATTTCTTCTTTTTTCAAAGATTTAACATTCCTGATTAATTGAAATTTCGAATAAGACTCTTTCAAAGCTAAATAATGCTCTTTCTTATTAGGAAATTGACTCATACCAGGGACAATAATGTAATAAGAGTTAAAATTTAAGAATGAAACATCACGTATATATATGTTAAACCCTAATTTATTATTAATAAGATTTTTAATAAAATCTAAATCTTTTTTATCAGATTTATTATTTAATGTATAATTTAACCCCATAAATTCATACGAAAAATTTTTACTAAATATCCCCTTATGCCAATTTCCCGATCCGTTTTTTAGTAAATTAATACCATTAATATATATATATTCTTCAGTATAAAGAGGATTATTACAATAATCTTCAAAAAGAATATCATGCCAGCGTAAACCATTTGAACTTTGAAAAAGTTCAGTAAGACATCTTTCAATAGCTATATCTGGATTTAAAGAGGAGCCGAGATCAAAATCATATTTTCCCGTTTTTTCATCAATAACAAGTACTCCAAATGTTGGAAGTCCGATACCTAATGAACAATCCTTCAAATAGATTTTGCATTTCTTTTCCTCGGCAACATTTGATATCAAATCATATATTTTTTTACCTTTGAATAATTCTATTGGTATATCTGGAGGAGTAATATTATTGTAATATATCATGTAGCTAGCATATCTCTCAAAAATCTCACAAAATCCTTGAATTAAAGCTTCTTCTTTTGTATTTCCACTTGCCATCCCATTAGACATGCACGAAATGAATAACAAATCCAAAGATAGAAAGATTTCTTTTTTATCTTTTGCAGAATAAAATGGTACACAAATTGATTCTTTAATATCTAAATCATCTTTAAAGAATGCAGTCATATTTTCTTTTGTTAAAAATGGAAAAAGTTTTAGATATAAATCAGGTTCTTGATTCAAAATATCTTCTGTAGACAAATATTTTTCTCTTGGATCATAGAAAAAATCCAAAACCAATCCCTTTTCTATCAAAATTTTTTTATATACTGAATTTTCTTTTAAATAGTTAATATTGTACTTTACTGCATTTTTATAACCCTTAAAAATTATATAGTTCTGTATTCTCTCCATCAATTCCGCATAACCACTTGCTAAACAATATTGATATGTTACACCTTTCCCATTAGTTCCAATATCTAAATTATTTAAATCACTGGAATCAATTGTTATACGAACAGAATGTAAGTCATTTGAATGTTCAGAATATTCCTCTTTTACAAATATATTTAATGAATTAAGAATATTCCGTATTTTAGTAATCGTCTCAATTGGAGACACTGCTTTATAATTTTTCATCAATAAATTTTAAAAAGAGCATTGAAGTTTTTTATTAATTCTCCAATGCTCTTTTAAGAGACATCTCTTTAAAATGTAGCTACGCTTTGTGCTTTAGCTGTCTTAACAACTGTTTTTAATTGTTCAGCAGTTCCTCCTTTTGTCTTATTGAGTTCATTTTTTGCCAACTCAACAACTTTTACTTTTAATGATTTCTTTTTCATAAAAATTAAAAATTTAATTTGTAAATAAATACAGTTAATTACAAACAAAGTTAATGAAATCTAATACTTGAGGATATAATTATGATAGAAAATGTTCCCAATGGTACTAATTTATGTAATGAATGGAGCAACATCTGGACAGTATGTTCTTTTTATGCATGTTTTACATATCTCACATGGCAAAGAAATGTCAAGATTTTGAATCCGAGAATAAAAATTATTTCTTAAATAGCGAGAAATTAAATGCGAATTATTATTTTTTAAATAAATAATAGTTTTTTTGTTTTCATTAGAATAACTGACCATATACGCCAAATTAACAAGCCCAGACCTTTTATATTTGAAAAAAATATAAGGAAAACGTTTTTCAAACAGTTTGATGGGAGTACTAACATAATAAGATTTAGAATCAGAAGTATTTATAACAGAATACCTTGCATCTGAAAAAACTTCAACTATTTCATAATAATAATAAAATTTGTATCCATTCTTCAATTTTATTCCTATTCTAGTTCTATAAAATTCAATATCAGCCTCTTTATTTGACATAATTAAATCGTTCTTATAATGCTATTTCATATACCTATCCTTATCCTTAAATTTAAATAATCTGCATATAGTGAGCACAAAAATAGTAATATATAATGAGATATGGAAATTTATTCTCAATTGTGTGTATTTTAAACTATTGCAAACGTCATTGCGAGAGTAGCGAGGAACAAAGCAGCCGAAGCAATCCAAAAATTAAGTATATGGATTGTTTCGCTGCAAGCGGCTCGCAATGACGACAAAGTACAAAAACGACAATTTGAAATACATTCATCAAAATTGTCAAAACAGACATTGTAATTAAGTGTTAATAAAATTATTTTTGAATAAGATATAAATTACATACTTTTGCGAAACAAATAAATTAAATATTTCAAGTTTCCCACCCGTTTTCAGATTGCTGAGACAATTGGTCTGAGCAACTAAAGCCCGGATATACAATTTATTACTAAGCTGCATAATTTGACTTTTGATTGGTTGTATCTAATTCATTTACAGCGTTTAATACAATCATAACTGCTTTGGTAGCTTTGCCGGAAGATGCCAAAAGATAAAGCGTTTCTTCAACATCTATACAAAGAACCTCCAATAAATCTCTCAAAATTTTCAAAATCACTATCTCTATTCTCTCACAAAGCGTCTTTTCCAACAGTCCTTTTTGCGTTTCCCTGAAGAGAGCGCCGAACGTTTCATACGCTTCAAACCGCTTGTACAGAGTTAAAACCGTATAAGTTATCATTGTCAGAGTGGCGTCTGCTATTTGACCGTAAAAATCCGTGTTCTGTGACTTTCCAAGTCTCAAATACTGTTTGGTCTCCTTAAACAGCACCTCGATGCTCCATCGTATCTGATACAATTCCATTGCTTTTACAAAAGAAAGAGAAAGGTTGGTCGTCAGCAGAATTGTCCATGTCTTGACATTTTTATATTTGATATAGAATAATTTAACAGGTATCCCCTTATACTTGGCTGTCACAACAAAATAACGTGGTTTGTACTTACGACAGGTATGAACCTTATTCCTGTTATTTTCATTCATTTTAATGATTGTCTTAGAGTTACGTTCTTTTCCATCAAGCTCAAACTTCCTGTCATCCATCTTACATATTCCCAAAACATGCAGAACGCCTTTGCCTATCTGACGGATTTCTTTTATCATGTAATCGTTTACAAACCAGCTGTCCATCAAAACATAGCTCCCTAATATTCCCTGCTTTACGCAGCGTTTCAACATCTTTATTGATACGCTCAGTTTACTCTCATCCAATTCGTCATAACATTCCTGAAAATGCCCTTTGTCGCTTCTGTGTCGGGTATATTGCTGTTTCTGCTGTTTTTTATTTAATCCGTATTCGTGTTTCTTATTCTCACGATGTAACGATAAACAGCAGGGAAGTAAACTTTTACCATCCCAATAACAGAGCAGAAGCAATTTGAATCCAAACAGAAAACAATGTTCCTTGTGACTGTATATTTTACTGAGACCCTCGAATGTTCTTCCCCGCTTTTCTATATCTGTATCGTCTATTATAAAACACTTTATCGCCTTTTCTTCTGACTCCCCTTTGGCTGATACACATTTGAGAAACTGTTTGGCAAACGATAGAAGTATTGATTTCCAGTCTATTAATTGATTGTTCATCAGACGATAAATCGTATTGTCATCCATCTGAAGGTTGCCCGTCTTTTGAACGGCATAGACACTGATTCCTCCAAAACGACTCAGGATTAGGGATACAAGTATCAGCATTAGTGAGTAGCCCCGCTTCTTTGCTGTCGAAAATGGCTTCAACAGCTGCCACAGGTGAAACTGTCTTGAAAAAACAAGAACCCCCTCGTCTATCTTTTCTTTTTGCATCAGAATGTTGCTTAATTCATCTAAATTGCTTAATTTTGCATTCATAAGTGGTGTCGATTATAAATTATGTAATCTTGTTTGTAATTACCTCAAAATTAATAATTTATTCTCATTTATCACCACTTTTTTATTTTTTTTACCCTGTTTCTCAATTATTTATTAGGTGGGGAACTTGAGTTAAATAATATATGTTATGAATTTTTTACAACAAAAACTCGTACTTATTTGGACGTTATTTTTCTTATGTACTTTTTATGCTTTGGCGCAAGATTCAACGCAACAGGAACAACAGAAAGCCGATTCACTTCAGTTTTACATTCAGAACGCACAATATCAACAAGCGATTGAATACATTGACCGTTCGGAGCCAACGAAAGATTTGCTTTATCATAAAGCATTATGTCTCAGATATCTAAATGACTATTCAAATGCAATAGATGTATTAGATACCTTATCAGAAAAATATTCCGATGATATTCCAATAAAGCTACAATTGGCAATATGTTACGAGGCTGTTGCTCAATTCCCGAAAAGCATCGGCTGTTATAATCAAGTACTACAAATAGACTCTACAAATACTTATTTCAAGATACGAATAGCCGATTTGCTCTATCGTTCCGAAAAATACGCCTTGGCTTTAGATGCTTACAGCCTAGTCGATTCGACTTACAATCCGAACTATATTGCAAGAAGTATGGCGATGTGTTATGAAAAGTTGAATTTGACAGATTCAGCAAAAAATTATTACAGCAAAGCTTTGGAATTGAATGGACGTGATATTTTTTCAGGAAACAGTTTAGTGAAAATTTACATAAAAAACGAAGATTATGTAGCTGCCCAACAGTACTCTGAACAATTTATTGAGAAGGATTCAACCAATACGACAATGAATGCGTTGAATGCGTATTCTTATTACAACCTAAAGAATTATGATACAGCCATAAAACGTTTCGAAGAATGTATGCAACAAGGAGACAGCTCATTGATTGTCAATCGAAGTCTTGGACTTTCCTATTTCCTGCTTGGTAAGGATTCAATTGCACGCCCTTTTCTTCAACAGGCTTTTTTACAAGACACAACGAATAATAATGTCCTCTTTACATTAGGAAAAATAAATGAAAAACTCGGTTATTACCCTGAGGCTGTTGAATGTTTTTCAAAAATGGTTGAAAAAATGGTGCCGTCCAATTTTTTAGTTTATACGATATATAAAGAATTGGCTATGGCATTAGAAAAAAATCAAAATTTTCCGAATGCAATAAACACTTATGAAACGGCATTAAATTATGCTTCGGATAATGCAGACAAAATGGATGTATATTATTCAATAGCTACAATAATGGACAAAGAACTCAAGAATTATAATTCAGCTATTGTGTATTACAAACAGTATCGCACTACCCTACTCAATTATCAAAGTTCATTGAGAGATGACGAGCAAGATAAGATTAATGAAGTTGAGACCAAGCTAAAAGCTTTAGACGAGTACATAGAATCATTGATGAAAGAGGTTGAAAAACAAAAATAATTCTTTTCCAAATTGATATATTTTGCCATTTTGTCGTCTTTCTAACATTCTATAAAGAAGATTGACAAGTAGTCGTGCGCAACATGACGACACAATCGGCGCAACATGAGGACACCTCTTTAAAAATCCTTTCCATTCAAAACTCCTACATATAATTTTGTATTTGCATTACTATTGATGCAATTAAAAATAAATACAAAATTATGGAACAGAATGTCAAAAAAGACACAGATGTCTTATTAGTTAAAGACAAAAGCAACAGCGAACTTTATGCGGCAACGCTGAAGAAAGGCGAAAAGATTGCAGGAATTAAGCCTGATAATGCCGAAAATCCCAATTTAATCAAATTTGACAGAACAGGGAATATGCTCGAAAATTTCTTCCAAAACTTTAAGAGGCAGGTAAAAGATCCGACACAATTTGAATTTTTCCGCGTGCCGGCAGAAAAGTTTATGGAGGCATTTCAAAATCTGCAGAAAGCGTTTCAAAATCCTGACACGCCGGAAAATAAGAAGACAATCGAGGCACACAGGGTTAATCCCGAAGAACCAAAACAATTACAGGCACAATCAACTGAAAAAAATTATGCCATAAACCCTCTTAAAGTGCTTTGGGATAAATTTAAAAATTATGGCATTTCGCGCGAAACGATTGAAAAAACAGATAATCTCGACAAATTGCTGAATTATGAAAAAACAGGACTTCTTACCTTAACAATCAAAATAGAAGGTGCGCCAACGGTTTATACCGATGGACGCTTTTCACTGCGCAAACAGGATGACGGCAATTTTACGCCGGCAGCTCATCTTATCCGCCACAAACCCGAACTGGAACGTCCTTATTTTGGAGTTAAATTTACGGAAGAAGATAAGCAGCAGCTCCTGAAAAACGGAAATCTCGGTCGCGTTGTAGAAGCTGAATTTCAGAAAGGCGTAAAAACGCCTGTTGTTTTGTCAATTGACAGACTGACCAATGAAATTGTTCCTTTCCGCGCCGACCAGATTAGAGTTAATGATAATATTAAAGGCGTACAGTTAAATGAGCAGCAGAAAGCAGATTTATCTGTCGGTAAAGCCGTCTTTTTGGAAAACATGACGAGCAAACAGGGTAAACCTTTTAGCGCAAACGTTCAATTCAATGCGGACAAGCGCGGTTTTGAGTTTCTGTTCGATAACGAAAAAAGACAGAGCCAGCAGCAGAATAACGCTCAAAAAGATGTTCAAAAAACATTCAGAGGCAAAGAATTGACAAATGACCAAAGAGACAGCTTACGCGAAGGCGCTTCGGTTTATGTGGATGGATTAAAAGATAAGCAGGGAAAGCCGTACATTGGATACATAAATATAGACAAAGAAACCGGTAAAACCAATTTTATGTTTCCTCATGAATACAAGAAAGCGCTTGCAGAAGGAAAAGTTATCCCCGACAGCAGGCATCAGACGCAGGTAGAAGTTAATTCCAACGGCAAAACCAACGAAGCAACCAAAAACGTAAAAGAGCCGTTGAAACAGGGACAAACACAACCTACCGAAAAACAGACAGAAAAGCAGGAAGTGAAAAAAGCTAAAGTAATGAAAATGTCATAATAACCAATAAATTAAAAAGATATGAAAATTTGCATACTTAGCGAAAAGCCAGCCGTGGCGGCAAGCCTTGCAGCCATAGTCGGCGCAACAAAAAAAGAAAACGGTTATTTTATCGGCAATGATTATATAGTTACTTATGCTTTCGGGCATCTTGTACAACTTGCCATGCCGGAAGATTACGGCATAAAAAGTTTTGTCAGGGAAAATCTTCCAATAATTCCCGAAACTTTTAAACTTATTCCGCGACAGGTGAAAGACGGAAAAGAATACAAACCGGACGCAGGGGCGCTGAAGCAGTTGAAAATAATTAAGGAACTGTTTGAAAAATCAGACCGGATTATAAATAGCTGTGATTCAGCTCGAGAAGGGCAATTAATATTTAAATACATATATTCGTATCTTAATTGCAATAAGCCTGTTGACAGGTTATGGATAAGCAGCTTGACGGATAAGGCAATAAAAGACGGACTCCAAAATTTGAAGCCCGACAGTGAATATGAAAACCTGTATCAGGCAGCAAAAGCAAGGTCAGAGGCAGATTTTCTGATCGGGATTAATGGAACAGAGTCTTTAAGCGTTGCAGCAGGCAGAGGAGTTTATTCTCTTGGTCGAGTTCAAACGCCCACATTAACAATGATTTGTAAACGTTATCTGGAAAATAAGAATTTTGTTTCTACTCCCTTTTGGCAAATCAGAGTTCAAACGGAAAAATCAAATGTATCGTTTTTGGCAATAAGCCGTGAAAAACACGAAAACAAAGACACTGCAAACGAAATTTTCCAAAAATTAAAGGGAAGCAATTTGAGGGTTGAATCCGTTGAAAAGAAAGAAGTCAATCAAGAGCCGCCCCTATTATATAATTTAACAGAATTACAGAAGGCAGCGAACAGCAAATACGGCTATTCGGCTGATAAAACGCTGTCAATTGCACAAAAATTATACGAGTCGGCACTCGTCAGTTATCCGCGCACAGGCAGCAGTTATATTTCCAATGATGTTTTCGATGAAATTCCCGATCTAATTAAAAACTTGGAAAATCACCCGCGTTTTGGGGCTTATGCAGCAACAATGGAAAATGCTGTGTTAAATATCAGATGCGTAGATAGTTCAAAAATTCAAGACCACCACGGCTTGTTGATAACAGGCAACAAGGCGGATAACATAACAGGCGACGAACAGACGATTTACGAAATGATTGCCGGACGAATGCTGGAAGCATTTTCAAAAAAGTGCGTAAAAGATGCGACAACCATTGAGTTGTCAGTAGGCGAAACGATATTTGAAGCAAAAGGTTCAGTCGTAAAACAACTCGGATGGCGTGCTGTATGCAACGACAAAGAAGAAACATGCGAAGAAGAAAGCGCACTACCTGTAATTGAGCAGGGCGAAACCTTACCAATTAACAATTGCGAGATTTTGGAAAAACAGACGAAGCCGAAACCACTTCATACAGAGGCGACTTTACTCGGAGCGATGGAGGGCTGTGGTCGAGAAGTTATTGATGAAGCCGAACGCGAGGCAATGAAAGAAAGCGGCATAGGAACGCCTGCCACTCGCGCCGCCATTATCGAAACGCTGTTTGCCCGCGACTATATTCGCAGAGATAAGAAATCGCTCGTTCCAACAGAAAAAGGACTTTTGGTTTACGAAACCGTTAAGGATAAGCAAATTGCTGACGTTGCGATGACAGGTCGTTGGGAAAACGCTCTGTTACAAATCGAAAAAAGTCAAATGCCGCCTGAAACGTTTAAAAAGGCAATTGAGGTTTATACACGGCAGATAACAAACGAACTTTTGAACATTCCTAAAAACGCCTTCCCAACAGTAGAAGGGCGGGAGGGAGCTGAAACTGTTATCTGTCCAAAATGCAATAAGCCGCAGTTACGCTTTTATCCCAAAGTCGTAAAATGTCCGGATGAGAATTGCGGATTCGTAGTTTTCCGCAGTATTGCTGATAAACAACTTACTGATTTACAAATAACGCAATTGGTCACAAAAGGAAAAACAGGAATTATCAAAGGTTTCAAGAGTAAGGCAGGAAAAACATTTGACGCAGCGCTGAAATTGGATGAAAATTTTAAAGTTGTCTTTATTAATTAATGTATGATTGTGTTATAAAAATATGAAAATTACATATAAAAAAAATAAATTATTATATATCAATAGCTTACTATAATATTATGAATTTTTTTAATAAAAAAAAGATAACAAAAATAAAAAAGTAGTACCTTTGTAGAAAATAAAGATGCAGTTGAGACCCCTATCTCTTATTTAGAGATAGGGGATTTTTTTTCTAAAATTTGAAAAAGTTTAATAGAGTCATATATTTATAATTACAATAAAATTTAAATTATAAAGCTATGGAAACTGATAATACTCAATTTACAAGATGGATTAAACATTTTAATATGTTTTCTGAGCAGGTGATATTTAGACCAATTGCTTATATAGCACTTTGTATTATACTTTTTTATCAGGTACACTGCTTAATTGAAACGGGTATATGCAATTATTGGATTGTTGGTTTTTGCATAGCCGGTTTAGGTAATAGAATCATTGAAAATTTGATTCTGAAGATTTTAGAGTTAATAAGCAAAAATAAATCGCCGACAAGTGAAAAATGATAGCGATTGTATTATATCCTGAATCACTTAATCTTTTATGAGGATTTTTCTTTACTTTGCGAACTTCGCGAAGAAAACGCTTGCAACTTCGCCCTCTAATATAGGGACGCTCCTAATTGGTAATGCCATAATTCTATTTTTTTATTTTTCTATTATATTTGAAGAATATACTCCGGTGAAAAAAAAGTAATATCTTTGCCACTGATTTCTGTCATAACAGTTTAATACTGTTTGTCGGATTTTAGTGACGGCGTCGGAGAGGGATACTCCGGCGCTTTTCTGTTTTTAGAGCGCAAATTGGCGACACAACAGGTGCAACATGAGGACACAAGCCATAAAACCAATTTCTTATGTTATAAAAATCCTGACCTTTGCTACTCATCACTAAAATTCAAAAAAATGAAAGCAAACAGCAAAAACATTATTTCGGAATTATCCTACTACCGGTTATTACTTTTGGACTTCTTGCGAGAAAGTCATCCCGAACGGACAAATGACAGCCGTTTTATCGCAACGCGAGCAGAAGTGGCAGCGGAAACTTACTCAAAAGCCATTATGAATGGGAGCAACGACACGCAGGCAGAAAATGAAGCCCTTCTCATTCTCTTTGAAGGCTTGTATTTTTCCAAGTATGATACCATTGTTAATATCCTCTGGAACGAATTTTCAAATGAAATTCCCGAAGAAGACGCAAGGGAAGCTGCGCTAAATCTATTGTCCCAATTAGAATTTGTCTTTTCATCTTACACCCTGTCTGACGATTTTATTTATGAGCTGGAATATGATTTGCTCTATACCGAACTCACAGGAGCGATTGAATTGATAATTAAGAATGGAGAATTGAGAATGATTGTAAATTCTTAATTCTTAATCTTTAATAATTAATTCTCAATTCTCAATTTTCAATTCTCCATTAAAATGTCTTACAATAAAAAATCTCATCTCGAAACCAATATCGAGGCAATCCGTATTGCTTTCACTTTAGATAAAAAACAGCGAAAAGCGACTGATTCTGAAATAGCTGTGTTAAAACAGTACAGCGGCTTTGGAGGAATAAAATGTATTCTGAACAAGACTGATAATGAATCGGATATTCAGTATTGGAACAAGACCGATCGGAATCTTTTCCCAATCGTCAGGGATTTGCATTGGCTGATTCGCGACAATTCCAAAGACGAACGCGAATACAAACAATACTTTAACAGTCTGAAAGGCTCGGTCTTAACGGCATTCTATACACCACCCGAAGCCATCAATGCTATTTCGGCGGCATTGAAAGAAAATGGTATCACCCCTCATAGTTTTTTAGAACCATCGGCAGGTAATGGCGCATTTGTTGAAAATTTTAAGAGGGTATTTCCCGAAATGAAGACAACCGCCTTTGAAAAGGATTTGCTGACAGGTAAAATTCTTTCGCATCTGAATCCCGATGATAAGGTACATATCAAAGGCTTTGAAGAAATTGAAAACCGATCGGACAACAAATATGATGTAATCGCATCAAATATTCCCTTTGGCGACACTGCCGTTTTCGATCCGGAATTTTCCAAAAGCAAAGATGACGTAAAACATACTGCAACTCAAGCTGTTCACAACTATTTTTTTGTCAAAGGCGTAGATACGCTTCGCGAGGGCGGAATAATGGCGTTCATCACATCACAGGGCGTAATGAACAGCCCGCAGAATGAACGATTGCGTCATTGGCTTGTAGAACGTACCAATCTTGTTTCTGCAATCCGTTTACCTAACAATATGATGTCGGACAATGCAGGAACGGAAGTCGGTTCGGACTTAATCATTTTACAAAAGAATAGTAACAGAGGTAATTTATCTCCTGACGAACTCGCATTTATTCATACCCGCACACTCTCCAATGGAATTACCATCAATAATTATTTTAAGGATTTAAGTCGTGTTGTGCAAACGGAATCATTTCCAGACAAAGACCTCTACGGCAAGCCGGGAATGATACATTTACACAAAGGAGGAATGCAGGCTATAGCTGAAGAACTGAAAACAATGTTGAAAAAAGACATTTGGGAAAATGTAGATTTGGAAAAATACCATTTAAATGCGCCACAACAAGAAAATACACAGGACAAGGAAAACGAGGAAAGAACCTATCCTGATGAATTATCCCCTGCTTGGCAAGCCTTAGAAGACCATATTACAAAAAATACGAAATTTAGTGATGAAAGTAGAAAAAGCACACAACAACTTGATTGGGAAGAAAATAATCTTGGCTTTGACGACCTTTTTTCAGAAGAAGATTTTTTAGATATTAAAGAAAAAGAAGAACAACAAAGAGTTGCACAGGAGGAAAAGCCAATAGAAACAACTGAAGAAAAAATATATCCGAGCGAGCCGACAGAAGAAGACTGGAAAGATATCGACGAAGCAATGAACGCTTTCAGAGCGAACAAATTTGATGACTATCTTGCCCGGAATCCGTGGGCAAACGCAATTAATCAACAAAGGGAAAGAAAGCCTGGAGTTGATGAAAACGGACTGACACGAGAAGACTATAAAGAAATTGACGATGCCGTAAGAGCTTCAAAAGCGGGAAAATGGGATGAGTTTTTGGCAAAACATCCGTGGTTTAACGGGAACAACCAAAAAATGGAAGAAAAACCGCAGGCGAAACCCGAAGTAAAACCTGAAGCCTCCAAGCCGGCAGCAATACAAAATCTGCAACCGGTGATGTCGCTTTATGACCTCTTCGGATTCTCTCAACAGGAACGAACACAAATAAATACAAAGAAAAAAGATAAAAAAAGTAAACAGAAACCGGTATATCCACAACAATCAAACCTCTTTTCACATCCACAATCGGAGAGAGCAACCACAAGACCGCAATCTGCTGAAACGAATACTGATGAGTACGAAAATCTCAAATCGAAAAATCCTAATGCGCTGTTACTGTTTCGTCAAGAAAACATTTATCAAACGCAAGGAGAAGATGCAAAACTTGTTTCGCAAATACTTGGTACAAAACTTAATAATATAAACGGAACTATTGAAACAAGTTTTTCTGCCGGAGATTTGGACTCGTATCTGCCCAAACTTGTAAAAGCGGGGCATCGTGTGGCAATCGCCGATGAACTTAATACGCCGGAAATTAAAAAAAAAGCGGAAATCGTAAATCCGGCATCTGACGCAAAACAGGAAGAACCGGTAAAGCAGAAGAAAGAACTCGAAGACCCGCGTTCTTACTCCGGTCAATTGCATGAGCACTTAAAACAAGGCTCATTAGTTTCTGACAGTGGGAAAATCGGTTTTTTACAAGAACGTTACAGAGACGATGCAATATTTAAAACATTGGAACTGAATCCGATTCAGAAAGCAAAAGCCGAGCAGTATATAAAAATCCGCGATACATACCACTCCTTATATAACTATGAAGCAAAGGAATTAAAGGAGAACGCAGAATTACGGCAGTTGTTAAATAAGCAGTATGACAGCTTTGTAAAACAATACGGAAATCTGAACGATAAAAAAAATCTCGACCTCATCAAGATGGATGCCGGCGGAACGGAAATTTTATCATTGGAGCGAGCCAAAAACGGCAAATTTGAAAAGGCCGATATTCTATCAAAACCTGTCGCCTTTAATCCGGATGGTGATATTCAAAGAGTAGAAACATCCATTGAAGCGTTAAATGCTTCCCTAAACAAATTCGGCATTGTAAATACCGGGTATATGCAAAAACTGTTACCTGAAAAAAGCCGAGAAGAAATGATGGAAGAACTTTCAGGCAGGATTTATTACAATCCACTCATAGAAAATTATGAAACATCTGATAAATTCATTGCCGGAAATGTGGTAGAAAAAGCAGAAACGTTGGAACTGTATTTATCAGAGCACACGCAAGATTCAAGAAAACCAGAAATCGAAGAATCGCTAAAAGCTCTCAAAGATGCTACTCCGCGCCCGATAACATTTGAAGAACTGGATTTTAACTTCGGCGAAAGGTGGATACCGGCAGGAATATATTCTCGTTATGCGGAACACCTCTTTGGCGTAAAAACAGAGGTAAACTATGCGCCAAACAGCGATGAATTTTCAGTAAAAGCTGATTATCGAACGATTGCCATAACCGATAAATATGCCGTTCAGGGCGAGTTCAGGAAATATGACGGTCAGGCGCTTTTCAAACATGGCTTGCACAACACGACTCCGAACATTTCCAAGTCCGCTACCGCCAGAGACAAAGACGGTAAGGAAATCAATGTAAAAGTGAGGGATGGAGAAAAGATACAGCTGGCAAACTCAAAAATTGATGAAATCCGATCCGGTTTTTCCGAATGGTTAAAAATGCAAACTCCCGAATTTAAGCAGCGATTGTCTGACCTCTATAATCAAAAATTCAACTGTTTTGTACGACCGCAGTATGATGGAGGACACCAAACGTTTCCCGGACTGGACTTAAAAGCTTTGGGGATAGCAGACTTATATAAAAGCCAGAAAGACGCCGTATGGATGCTGAAGCAGAACGGAGGCGGAATTTGCGACCATGAAGTGGGGGCGGGAAAAACCCTGATTATGTGCTGCGCAGCAATGGAAATGAAACGTCTAGGACTTGCCAACAAACCTGTAATAATCGGACTGAAAGCCAACGTTCACGAAATTGCGCGAACTTTTGCAACCGCCTATCCTGACGCTAAAATCCTCTATCCGGGGAAAGCGGATTTTACGCCGAAAAATAGAGTGAAAATTTTTAATGACATCAAAAACAACAACTGGGATGCCGTTATCCTGTCTCATGACCAATTTGGAATGATACCGCAGTCGCCTGAAATACAGAAACAAATATTAAACAGAGAGCTTGAAAGCGTTGAAGAGAATTTGGATTTGTTGCGGTCGCAGGGAAAGGAAATATCGGGCGCAATGTTACGCGGCTTGGAAAAACACAAGCAGAACCTTGATGTCAAAATAAGTTTTCTTACAGATAAAATCAACAACCGGACGGACGATGTAGCAGATTTCAAAACAATGGGCATAGACCATCTCTTTGTTGATGAAAGCCATAAGTTCAAGAACCTGATGTTTACCACCCGCCATGACCGCGTTGCCGGTTTAGGAAATCCCGAAGGCAGCGAGCGGGCGCTGAATATGCTCTTTGCACTTCGTACCATTCAGGAGAGAAACGGCAAGGACTTAGGCGCTACTTTCCTTTCAGGTACAACTATTTCCAATTCACTGACCGAACTTTATCTTCTTTTCAAATACCTGCGCCCGCAGGAGTTAGAACGTCAGAACATAAACACATTTGACGCTTGGGCGGCAGTATTTGCAAAAAAGACAAGCGATTATGAATTTTCAATAACCAATGAAATCGTACAGAAGGAACGCTTTCGCTATTTTATCAAAGTACCAGAACTGGCTTCGTTTTATTCTGAAATTACCGATTTCCGCACGGCAAAGGATATTGGTATAGTCAGACCGAAAAAAAATGAAATTTTACACAACATACCACCGACTCCGCAGCAGGAAGAATTTATCCAAAAACTTGTACGTTTTGCAAAAACAGGCGATGCTACTGTTCTCGGTAGAGAACCGCTTGAAAAAGGTGAAGAAAATGCCAAGATGCTGATTGCAACCGATTATGCAAGGAAAATGTCGCTTGATATGCGTATGATTGACAAAGATAAATATGAAGACCATATTGATAACAAAGCCTCGCATTGCGCTATGAAACTCGCTGAATACTACAAAAAGTATAATGAGCATAAGGGAACGCAGTTTGTATTTTCCGATTTGGGAACATACAAGCCGGGTGAATGGAATGTTTATTCAGAAATCAAACGGAAGCTCGTAGAAGACTGTCATATACCCGCACATGAAATTAGATTTATTCAGGAAGCAAAAAACGAAGTTTCCAAAAAAGCAATGATTGATGCCATGAACAGGGGAGATATACGAATCATGTTCGGCTCGACCGATATGTTAGGCACAGGCGTAAATGCACAGCAAAGAGCCGTTGCGGTACATCATCTGGATTCCCCCTGGCGACCTTCGGATTTGGAACAGCGCGAGGGCAGGGCAATACGCAAGGGAAATGAGGTAGCCAGACTGTATGCCGACAACAAAGTTGATGTAATCATTTATGCAGTAGAAAAATCTTTGGACAGTTACAAATTCAATCTTTTACATAATAAACAATTATTTATAAGCCAATTAAAAACAAACAACATGGGCGCACGTACCATTGACGAAGGAAGTCTGGACGAAAAATCGGGAATGAATTTCTCTGAATATGTCGCCATTCTTTCGGGGAACACCGACCTCTTGGAAAAGGCACGACTCGATAAGAAAGTAGCGGCGCTTGAAAGTGAACGGCATTCATTCGCTACAAACAAGGCTTCCTCATCTGTCAAATTGAATGAAGCCATCAATAAAGCAGCAGGACACAGAGACACGGCAGAGCGCATCAAAGGTGATTTAAAATATTTTCAAAGTGTTGTACAGAAAGACAAGGACGGCGCAACTCTGAATACAATCCGGTTAAACGGTCTGGAAACGACAGACTTGAAAGAAATCGGGAAAAAGCTCAATGAGATTGCTGACAACGCTTCCACAGGCGGCGACAGTCATAAAATCGGTTCGCTTTACGGTTTCAATCTCTTTGTTAAAACCGACAACAGTAAGAAAGAAGGGCTTGATTTCAGGGAAAACAGGTTTCATGCCGAAGGAGAAGGCTGCGTTAAATATACTTATAATAATGGAGCTATTGCTAAAGACCCCGAACTTGCTGCGCAAAATTTCTTAAAAGCGCTTGAAAAAATGCCATCCTTAATTGAACATCACGAAAAAGAAGCAGAAAAATTTGAGATAAATATAACTCAATTACGTGATGTTGTCAGTACAGAATGGCGCAAAGAAGATGAACTGAAAGACTTGAAAACAGAACTGGCAGCAGTAAACCGAAAAATCGAACTGTCATTAAAACCGGTAGATAAAAGCGAGGAGAAGACTGAAAATGATAATGAGATAATAAAAGAACTTGACCTTGCAATCGCAAATAAAATTGAATTGACTAAAAAAGATAAAGTTATTCAGGATATACACGCCTTATTCAGAGGGGATAAACAGCCGAATGAAATTAACAACATTAACAATATGAATAATAATCCTTTTCAGAATAATGCAAAAATAAATGATTATAAAGAAGTGATGGGCAACAGGCTAATAATAGCCTCAATGCCGAAACATGATAACAATAAAGGAATTAAAATTTAAAACAATGAAAACAGGACTGATAGATGTCGATGGACACAATTTTCCAAATCTGGCATTGATGAAAATCGCAAGTTATCATAAATTGCATAGTAACAGTGTTGAATGGTGTAATCCATATAAACAGTATGATAAGGTATATCAATCCAAAGTATTTACTTTCACGCCGGATTGTAATTTAACCGTTCGGTCAGATGAAATAATTAAAGGTGGAACAGGTTATGGAATGTATGATGAACTGTTTTGCGATGATTCAGAACCTGATTATTCCATGTATCCGCAGTTTGAACACGCTTACGGCTTTTTGACGCGCGGTTGCATACGCCATTGCCCCTGGTGTATTGTTCCTAAGAAAGAGGGTAATATTCGTGCTTACCGCGACATCAAAACCGTCTTACAAAACAAAAATAGCGCTATATTAATGGATAATAATGTGCTTGCAAGCGAGCATGGTTTAACTCAACTTGAAAGGATTGCCGATTTAGGTTGTAAAGTGGATTTTAATCAAGGACTTGACAGCAGGCTGGTAACAGACGATATAGCCAAACTTCTTTCCAAAATAAAATGGATTCGTTATATTAGAACAGCCTGTGATACCGTAGCCTCTGTTGAACCACTTCTAAAAGCGGTCGAAAAACTGAATAAATACGGCATAAAGAATTACCGTATTTTTGTTTATCTTTTAGTAAAAGACGTAAAGGAAGCCAACGAGAGATGTAAAATACTTAAACGATTGGGAATTAACCCTTTTGCACAACCTTATTTTGATTTTTCCAAAAATATAATGCCGACAGTCGAACAAAAGCATTTTGCGCGCTATGTTAATCACAAGGCAATTTTCAAATCAATTGAATGGGAAGATTACAAACCTTAAAAAACAAAGTCCTATCGTCATGACAGAACTTTGTTCCCAAAAATAAATCAATCAAATAAACGAGATTTACCTTCAAATTAACTTAAACATTTTTATAAAAAACAAAACAATTATATTATGAGCGCCAATTAATCTTCATTTTTTTCCTTTCTGCCTGCTCCTCAATGAATTTCTTAACATCAGATTCCCTGTAATAAGTTTTTTGTTCCCACTTTATGCTTTTAAGCCCGCCATGGGTGCGGTAACGCTGTAAGGTACGCTTGCAGATATGAAACAAAAAGAGCAAATCCTGATTGTC
>Ga0123354_10001278_pt1 | contig 29892 bp, 16 predicted proteins | sample TergutLab28metaG_2_FD_97872 | JGI IMG/M metagenome (GOLD analysis project Ga0123354, IMG submission 97872) | Labiotermes labralis P4 segment gut microbial communities from Petit-Saut dam, French Guiana - Lab288 P4 | ecosystem: Host-associated > Arthropoda: Insects > Digestive system > Gut ... | reverse complement strand
GTGTGTGTGTGTGTGTGTGTGTGTGTGTGTGTGTGTGTGTGTGTGTGTGTGTGTGTGTGTGTGTGTGTGTGTGTGTGTGTGTGTGTGTGTGGAATCTGCTGTAAGCACATTAACCGACCGAGTAATGAGGTCGACTTGGTCCACTTTCTTTATTTTACTAGGAAAGATATGTTTATTTTACCACAACTTACGCTTGTTTGTGTGTCCGTCTGATCCACTAGAATAACCTTACGATGAATGAACTAATTGCCACAACAACTGCTGTAAGTTCGAACTACTAGAAGTAACCCGGTTTCACGAAATCAAATTTCCTACGCTTGCACGGAAGCTGTATAAACGTCATATGTACAAGCAACAGTAACACTGTTCAGTGTAGTGCTGTGACATGTTGTTTGATGGATATTTGAGAAGCACCGAATTTTATTAATTCCCTCTATGGCATAGAGGCTGTTTGGGGAACTGGTAGACACTCAGCTATTAATAGATTCCTGAACTAGAACTTTCACCACTGTGCTCACAAGGGACGCAAGTCGATATCGATACCCTCAACTCCCTCCACAAAATGACGGTGGTACAAAATCCATATCTGTCTGAAGGACGAACACGTGATTCTGATTGATTGTTTAACGTCAATTGAAGTTATAATGTCACGGTAAGCCGTACGTAATGTAAATCTGAACAGCAATCGGAAGAGAGCCTTGCAGGGATTACCCAATCACTTGAATGACAGAACTACATTGTCCCAGAATTTTGTGGGTAAAAGTTAGGTTTCGTTTGGGCCCAGGAGTTATGCCATGAAGATGTTTACTAGGCGTGGTGTTAAGACGCCACACATCATAAACATAGTAACGATCAGATCCATTTATCTCAGAGCAAGGAGTTTTTAACTAGGAGCTGCGTAGGTTCCAGAGTCATTCTGAATTTGGTGTTGTATAAAAAAGCCTGCCGCAAACAGAACACACGCCTTCGGGTAATTATCCAACCATTTTACCCCGCGTATCATGTCTTATTTTCATGCTTTACTGTTTACACCACGGAACATACATGAACTTCACTGACACTACCATAGCTTATGTAATTCACTTCACTTACTCACTTCATGAAGCAGAGGCTTTCTTGACAGTTAACCGGTTCTAAACTAGTCAAGAAAGTCCTCTCATTTTGTGGGACCCGAAAGTTCGTTACTGCAGTTACAAATCCCCACCACCCGTCCCTATCCTGAGCACTGCACTTCACTGTCAGTATTTACTGTACGCACTTTAACTTCACTGTCAATACTGAATTTCGTACTGTACAGCATGAAAGGCGCCGTCATGCCGTGTGAATGTGGAGCAATGAGAATCCACTCCAGGCGTTCGTACATGAAAGTCAGCACTAAATTCAAAGTCTGGTAGGGTGAGTTCATCGATCAAATTTTTGGACATGACGCCTTCACTGAAAAACTAAAGCAACGACTGCACAATTTGCCTTGATATGCTGCAAGAATTCACATTCCTACAAGTGGATGGACGACCGAAGACCATCTACTTCCCAACAATGTGAAGCTCTGCCCCACTACAGGGACCACGTTGTTCTGTAAGCGTCTCGTCAAGCGTGGTCTACTTCTGCAAACCCTTATATCACCGGAATTTACCCCCCTATAACTTCTGTTTATAGGGTCTGCCAAATCCCAAGGGTACGTGGAGAAACCCATGACTATCTCAGAACTAGAACAGGCAAGAGGGATGTGTTTGGAATAATTATTTGGGACATACAGAGAAAAATGAAACCAGAACTTTAATTATTTCAATTCATATAATAATACCAACAAATGCACGTATTTGTTGGTCTTATTATGTGAATCGAAATACCCCTTTAATGTACGGATATGGAACATGTTAAGAACTTAAATTACTTCTGTGTGTGCCCTCATGTGTGGCACTTATGTTCAGCTAATTTAAACATTCTGAGTTATTTTTTTATTGAGACTACTCCAAATTAATGTGACATTTGTTCACAAACAAGTTAGGAAACCCCAGGATCAATTCTTCAACGGAATTAAGACTGGCAAATGGCTCTTGATAATACCTCACACAGATCTCAGCAATGCGTCAGCAGCATAACAGCCGTTGTAACACCTAGCTTTATCCCTTGTTTGCAGCTTGAACTGGAGACACACATATATTTCATTCCCATATAACAGCCCGAAACACGAACCCTGTTCATTTAAACCATTAGTAGCGTGGCTTTTCACGTCACATTCCTAGTTTGAATGTACGTAGTTCACCCAAACTGAACATGCTTTAGTTCAGAAGGACAATTTTTTAAACATCATGAATATGTGACGTTTGAGAGTGAAATTAATAGTAATTAATGTTTTAATAGTGAGCGTTATTTCAATGTACACGTAGCTTGCAAAGAACTGGAAGTTGTTTTGTAGCACTGCAGCACTAGGTTGAAAACGTTCAGAGAACTGGATGACGCAGTTAGGATGTTAACAGAGTCGATGACAATACTGCAAATAATCGGATAATGTTGACACAAACACTAACAAATTTTCTCCACTGAGATAATAACGAAATAAAATAGATATACCCTTTGTTTTGTGATTAACGAAGAAGTTGGTGCAGAGAGAAGTCTATATCAGCATTAAGGATCATCTCGAAACAAAGAATAAAATTTACAAAACGAAGAAGGAAAAAATAAAGAACGAAACATACATATTATACAAACAACGAAATCAGTAAGAGTTATCTTACAATCGCATGATACCTCTGAACTTAAGGAACAAAGAAAAAAATAAGTACTGAGAGTGGTGAAGGGAAATAACTAGACGGTACGTAAGCTCGATAGGCTGTAAATAACTTTGATCAGACAAGAACCATTCACAGCACAATAAATAGCACAGATAAACTGTAGTTATCAGAAATAGTATAGTGGATGTGCACTGGAAAAAATCTGGTTTTGCCAGCCACATCCAAAAAAGTATTTGAAAATCAATAAATATTTATAATTCTGTATTAGTTATTATTTTTATTTCTAATAAAAAGAGTAAAGTGTTAAGTAAGATGTAAAAATGAAAACAAGAAAATAAAGGAAGACGCAACGAAAACTACTGATTTTAAAAGAAAGAACAAAAGTAAAGACGACGTTAGGAAAGACAAAATTAAGCAAAGAATAGAAAAGATATCAGACATAAAAGTAAAACCAAATAAAATGGAAGGAATGACAGGCAAAAGTACCTTAAAATCAAAAGATTACTAGGCATGAAATCCAATGATAAAGAGAGTCGTGTAACTGGATAGATCGTCACTAAAGTACCAGATACCTTAGTAACTGCGGTTTGTCCTTTTCTTACGAAGTACAATGACATGCAGTCACAATAATGAAAAGGACAAACTGAGAACTCAAAAATCCATAAATAAATAGGAGATTTCTGCGATTCCAACCGTTACTCATTATGTTACTCTAACAGTGTTTAGCGGTACTCTATTAGTGTACAGCAGAACTCAGACACATGATACACGGTTGTAGAAAGAATCAGTACCGTGGAAATTAAGACGGTTATACAAATCTTAAGACTTAGGGAAGACTACGCTTTCCATCATTTAGCTCATATGATAAATCACATTTTAGGTTCAATTGGCAAATACCATGACAGCTCCTGCCTGCGACAGATATCACATGCAGCACTACCAATGTGAAAAATTAAATCTTCGAGGTGAATTTTATGTTTTGTTGAACTTGCATCCCTGTATAATCTTGTAAATAAAGCCAACTTGGTGCACAATTTTTCTTACTATGTTTATTTCTTTTCTCTACATGTTTCGGGCGACTACGTGTCCATCAACAGGAGAAACAACTGTATTTATGCGACACTTAGTACTTGTTATTCCGTAAGGATGAGAGTCTGGCATACCAGACAGTCATCTATAAAGAAACAGGAGATTTCTGAGATTCCAGCCATCCATACAGAATAACAAGTACCAAGTATCGCGTAAATACAGTTGTTTCTCCTGATGATGGACACATAGTCGCCCGAAAAATGTAGAGATAAGAAATAAACATACTAAGAAAAGTTGTGCACCAAGTTGGCTTCATTTACAAGAAAAACTTCGAGGTGAGCTATCAGAATTAGTGGCCTTACTGTAGGAACAGGCTTTAATACAACAACGTGCGATAAATTCAACGCGGACACTCTACTGAATCTGTTGGTATAAGGAAATTGTGTTTTGTGCAAGACTGGAAATCTATTTTCGTTGTTACACCGTGCATGTTGTTGAGTTACTCAATTATTATACCAACTACTGCACATAAATAAAATTTATAAAATTTACACCTAAAAACATTAAAAACGCTCCGACATGTTTCGGTCCTAGGACCATCATCAGGGAGCTATATCGTCCTTGCTAAAGTCACACTATAAAAAGCCACATTAATTTCGTTGTATCAGTTGGGTATTGTGGCAGCATGCCGTGTTGTGTAATGTTATGTTGCTACGGATGTGCATTCTGTGCGAAGCAACAGAATGCACATCCGTAGCAAGGCACTCTTCGCAACATAACATTACACAACACGGCATGCTGCCACAATACCCAACTGATACAACGAAATTAATGTGACTTTTTATAGTGTGACTTTAGCAAGGACGATATGGCTCCCTGATGATGGTCCTAGGACCGAAATATATCGGAGCGTTTTTAATGTTTTAATGTGTAAATTTTATAAATTTAATATATGTGCAGTGGTTAGTATAATAATTGAACAACTGTAAATCTAATCGATTCTTCATTGCACGTCATTACAATATCAAGAAATCTGCGACTGAAGTAATGAGATAAGTCTGTGTTTCCGCCCTTCCGTATGAGTAATATTTGACAAAAGGAAGTCCGAATAATTTCAGAGTAGAACTCCAGCACCAAAGTGAGCTACAGCCCGTCGAGTGGCTTCGGATGTAAAGCGTCAGAAGGCAGACATTACCACAAAGCTGTTTATTTTAAGCACGTTTTAAAAAACAAATGTAAAATAAAATAAAATTCGCCGAGGTAACAACCGGGTGACCAAATGCTTACACAACCACCCCCGCAGCTTTCAGCGAGAGCGTTTTGGGAATTGAGTCACACTGGAAAGAACCACTTTTCTGTGTTTCCTGCAGTTTGAAACAACAATCTAATCGGAGGGGAACAGCTAAATTGCCTTCAACTCCTGTTTGTTGCGGATTGAATTTTGAGCTAATTTTCAACTAGATCAGAGAGAAGCGCGAGGGTGGAGGTGTTTGGCGGCTCTTTTTAGCACAGAGCCACCAAGGAGTGGAAGATGAATCGCGAGGGGTTGAAGGGTTTGAAGTGCTTGTAGCAGTTTGAAGCAGGGAGGGGGAACCGTTTATTGAAGAACAATGAAGTTAGAGATTGGAAAAGACCCCCTGACATGCCAATACCCTACCCCTGTAGCGGAGGTTCCACTCTGCAAATTATTATGGCTGTGTAACAAGTTTGTCGCCTCAGCACTGTGTCAGTTTGCTCAGGTCCCACCAGTACGTTTACAAATTTTCGACTCCTCTTTTTAACTTTCCGGAATCACTCTCTTTAAAGCACATGTTACAGGATTCAGGTTTCAAAACACGAGTAAACTAATCTAGCAGACCCGCTCTCGTAGTTGTGTGTGTGTGTGTGTATATATATATATACACACACACATGTATATATATATACATACATACATATACATACATACACACACACATAGATACATATATACATACATACATACATGCATGCATACATACATGCATACATGCATGCGTACATACATGCATACATACATACACACATACATGCATACATACATGCGTACGTACATGCATACGTACATTCATACATACATACATACACACACATACATACATACATACACACACACATACATAAATACATATACACATACAACTACGAGAGCGGGTCTGGTAGATTAGTTTACTCGTGTTTTGAATCCTGAATACTATAACATGTGCTTTAGAGAGAGTTATTCCAGAAAGTTAAAAAGAGGATTCGAAAAGTTATAAACGTACTGGCAGGACCTGAGCAGTATATATATATATATATATATATTTAATTATTTTCTTACATTTATTTATATTTGTACAGTACACATTAATTTACGCATCTGCTTCTTAAAACCATTAACAATCGGCGCTCAGCCACACAGACAAATTACAAACTTTGTCACAAATTACATAGACAAATTGTTAATTTTATCTGTATATATCACATATTTTAAGCTGCATAATCACACGACATAAGTTGAAGCTGTGTTAATGTTATGCTAGTGGTTTGGTCATTATACTAATTAGTTCTTAATTGGTTTCTCATGTGGAATATATATATACAGCTTCGATAGGAAAAGATCAAACCCAAAAGTCCATCTGGGAGATTAGAAACAGGCTGGAGAAAAATACTGAAACGAATATCATAGATCAGGCCTGGTCAATATGCGGCCCTCGAGGAATATATTTGCGACGCCTTTTTAGGTGGGGGGGGCGCAACAGCCCCCAGTGAGCCATGGCGTACTCATTAACGAGGTTTCTAGATCACACACAACGACGCACCACAGTCGGTAGGACTTCTCTGGACGAGTGATCAGCCCGGCGCAGAGACCTCTACGTGACAACACACAACACTCACAAGAGACAGACGTCTATGCCACCGGTTGGATTCGAACCCACAATCTCAGCAGGCGAGCGGCCGCAGACCTACGCCTTAGACCGCGCGGCCACTGGGACCGGCATTTGCGACACTAGGTCACCTAAATAGTTCCAATACTGAAATTTAACAAAAATAGCAGGTCAACAGAATATAATATGACAAATTTATTAGGAGAGAAAACGTTTAGAAACTGTAACTCAGCATTTTTAAGACATCACACAATAAACCAATATTTATTTTTGTTTTACCGAGTTGAGTGCGACCTACTACTTCGTTAGCCAACTTACTGTTTGTAAATAATTGCGTTCTAGTTAAATCGATGCCCCCCCCCCTTTCCGACATACTTATTTACAATTGCGACCTTCAAGCATTTCCTTGACGTATTATGTGGCCTTCCTGTTGGTTGAAATTGGCCACACCTGTCATAGATAAAAGGTTATGGTAGCACGAAATGGATTCAATTGGATCAGAATTTTGCGTAGAGTAGATTCTCTTGGACATGGTTACAAAGCTACGGATTTTAAATTTATTGAACTCTTTAAGTGCAGTTCCTAAGCCATTGCACAGTGCAGCACATATACTCGTCCATCAGCTCTTTGGTTATATGACAGACTGTGCATGGGACGGCCACCTACAGGTGTGATGATACCAGAGGCTGTGTAATAGAATTTTGACCTCCTGATGATGAGCACATGGTGCTCGAAACACGTAGAGGCATGAAATAAACTTATTGTAAAACAAAAATGTTGTGCATCAAGTTGGTTAATTACTAAGATAAATATACTGAGATGCACGATCAGCAAAACATCAAAATACTTCTATATATTCAAAACAAAATAAGGAGACGAGCATCACGAGACTATTTTCCCTTAAAAACTGGTGAATGCAAGTTAAACAAGTAGAAACATTTATATACCATGGCACAAAAGTCAGTATTTGCAGTGACATAAGTGGGGAAATAAAAACTCGAATGATAGGCGTAGGGTTGCAAGGGGTAGGGAAGTGCATTCAGTAAACTCTCCTACCCATACCTCACCTGCCCATGGTGCAACCTGCCCTAACTAACGAGGCTCTGGGGACCGAGTGACAGCGGTATAACTGTCCCATCAACCGCAGAGGAAATGCTGCGGAACACGCCTGTCCAGAGGCTAGAAGGTGGCAACCCCACCACTGAACTACCTAGCGGTAGGCTAGTAACCCGCCCTAGGGAAATAAGTATTACGTTCAGGCCTCATTGTAAAGACAGCGGGACGGCAAACTTGACGACGAACTATGGCAAGAAAACGGTTAAAGCGAAAATGGAAAAAGCAGGCTATAATCAAATATACAATCTTCAATGTAGGGAGAATAACCCACAAAGAAGAGAAGCTGGGCTGTATATCCAATGAGAAATAAATTAAAATATCAGTAATTACAATATCGAAAAAAAAATTTGAAGGGTACAGTGGAAACAAATAATTACATAGCACCGAAAAGTGCTGTAAACTGAAGTACACAAGCACAAGCGGGTGAAATGATTTCGATTCATAAATCAATCAAAAACACAATTAGTAATTATGCGGAATGAAGCGAAAGAATAAAAAGGTAAATCAATCCCGTTACATGCCTGTAGTGACCCAGAGGGTTCCAGGAAGTTAAGGTTCCCAGATTTCATGACAACGGCACAGGATGGTGGTAAGGTCAGCCTTACGCACCGGCCGCCTTTACCCCCAGTAAATGCTCCTGGTACTCATTTCTGTTAGAGACTGAGTCGACCACAGGGTCATATTGCGATCGGAAGGATTTTATGTCGATGAAAAATTCCTATGACACCAGCTGGGATCGAACCAGCGACCTTCTGATTTGTAGCGCAGCACCTTAACCAAATGAAGTAAAACTGAATATGGGAGGACGGGAATGATCATTTTTGGACTCTACGCCCCAGAATAAGGAAGAGTCTAACAAAAATTATTGCATCTTACTCTCAGGAGAGCTGAACGATAGAACAGGAAATTCTGAAATCCGTAATATTGCTGGAAGTTTTGGAGAACCAGTAACAAATACAAATACATTGAAACTAAGAGATTTTGGCACATATGGCAACGTGAAAATAATGATCTTATTCTATAAACACAAAAATGTAAAAATATACACTTCGCCAGCTCGCAATTCCAAAGCAATTATAGACTCTTTCATTATTCACAGGAAGCTATCAGAACTATCCCTAGAGGTGAGAGATTACTTAAGAAGTGGTACTGGTTCAGAACAATTTTTGACTTTGGCTAAATTAAGATTTCCACCAAAATGGTTACATTTACCCAAGAACGCCGCAAGCAAAGAAAATATACTTAATTATGAAATTAGATTACACAATATCGAAAATATAAGATGGCTATGCAAAAAAAAGAATTCAACACAGCTACAAGAAATTCCAGAAAGCAGCAATATTGTTTTGTAATTGAGGAACACCAAAACCATAATCTCACAGGCAACAGAAGAAAGTCTGGGGAAATACGAAACATTTACACAAAATATTAAAAATATTGGATGATGAAATAAAATTAATTGTATACAAAAAATTTAGCATTCAAGAAATATCTTCAAAAAAAGATCACAGACTATGAGATTGAATATAAGCGTAGAAGTTATTTTGGCCTACATAAAAATCAGTAATAACAAAAGTCCAGTTACCTATATAAAAATGCAGTTCGATCAATTACTGTGTATGCACAAGAGTTCTGGATACACTTCCATTCGGATGAAAAAATTCTGGATGTGTTCGAGAAGAAAGTATTGCGAAGGATATGCGGCCCAATACAGATCGGTGGCGTTCTGAGAAGCAGATATATCTTCGCACTATATAAACTGCATAAGCGGGCCGGGATAGTGTAGTCTGTATAGCGACGCGCTACAGGTTTTAAGGTCCAGGGACCGAATCCCGGTGGGGGGCGAGATTTTGCGCATTCGCGCAGACCTGCTCTGGAGCCCACCCAGCCTCGTATAAAATAGGTGCCTTTCCCGGGGATAAATCGGCCGGGACATGGCGTTGACCACCCACCCCCCACCTAGCACCGAGGCTGAAGAAAGCGTAATGAATGAATGGTATGTGGTTTCGAGCCCTCCCGGGCCCAACGCACCTAGGCCTTAAAACAGGCCCTTTTTGCCCCATGATCTATTACTAGGTTTAAAGGAGTCCTGTTCCTTTACCAAAGTTCCAGATGGCCCCTGTAATTAGTTTCCTGATATCCTCAGGATCCAAAAAGAAGGAACCCAGACGTGTATGTCTGAGTAAACCCAATGCCTCACATTCACACAACATGTGGACTGAGGTTTCCTCCTCAGTACCACATTTCCTACAAGTTGGTTTATTACTCTGACCCATTACATATAAATGTCTTCTCAAGATGTTATGTCCAGTAAGGGACCAATAATAACTCTGGATTGTGTCCTATTAAAGGACAATAATCGGGCCTTTGTAGCCAGGTTAGGGCCAGAAATCAGTTCTCGAGCCTAAGAAAGAGTAGAGCTATAATTCTACTCCCCCTCGGTGTCTTCATGGCAGGTTTTAGGGCGAACTTTACGTTTGCATTACATCGTGCAAGAACAAAACTTTACAGCAGCGACTGCAATAGCAACAACAAGATTACGCTTGATCTGTCGTGTGCAAGGTATGGAAAAGTAGATGCGCAAGGAAATTGTACCTGCAAAAATCAATGGAAAAACAAAATTGGGAAAAAGAGGTTCAAGATGCCTGGATGAAGTTAATAGATCTGCAAGGAAAGTGCAGCTAAAAATGTGGCGTCGAAATGTTTTACACGGCAAATGACAGTGGAGAAACTCTTACTGGAATTGGAGACTCTTCCGATATTTAGACCCGATGATGACCTTCACCTGAGTGTCCGAAATTATTCTCGGGCACTCAAAGCTTCTTGCATCTCATAATGAAAGATTTTACACAACCATAATGTGTAGAAGAAGCACCCTTACGTACACATGTAAGTTCTGTTTCTTTCCTACAACTGTTGTCGACAACCTGAAAATGCCTAGTTTCTACACAATCAAAACAGCACGACCGTTCCTGGTGGCAAATTACAAATAGAATTGGAGGAAACGAGTATTGCACTAACTGTTCCTGCAGTCATTTGAAAGACTGGGGGACGTTGCGAAAAGCCGAAATAATACGCTTCAGGACCGAATGTGGAGCCTAGACAACCCGGCAATACTGACCACTTTCCCACGACAGGTGAATGTGGTACTGTACAACAAAGACTAACAAGCGCTGTGAATCTCTAATACAAACAGTACGTACCCAGCAATAAGAATTTAACATTGTACTGTCTGTCGGTGTTTTTCCGACACTGACGCAAGATAGCGAGAAGATGTTCAGAATCCGTGTGAAGTGAAAATTAAATTGTCTCTGCAGGTTTATTGCAAATTAAAAGAAATGACTTTAGAGACAAGTGCCAGACGAAGAACAACAAAGTTACGTGAAGAAAGAGAATTAAGCAAATTCGGCACATCGAAGACCTTAACAACTTTATGCTAAAGAGATACAAGGAAAAAGAATAAAATGGTTCCTAGCAGGAAAGTAAAAATCAACAACAATGTGAAATTCACTCTATCTCCTTAAAAGACTTTGAATTAGGTAACTGCATCTAAAAAATACAGAAGTTTAATAAAGGGAGAATTCCTTTTGAATATCATTGAAATTGTTAAGATTGGAAGGGGAAGAAAGCAATATGACTGTTGAGGGACGAAAGAGCTGAGGCAATCCCGACCTGCAGAAAGGTGGCAGCAACAGCAATGATTCACCCTTCAATTATGCAAATGTATTCTCAGAAAATACGTCAAATAATTTCTTAACATTGGCAAGTTTTGCGGGCAGGTGTCTCCATAAATTCGTTTAGTAATGCACCATTTCACTCACTCCACTCGAAACGCTGGCTGTTAAAGCGCCGACTGGGAAATGACATAATCAAGAACGATTATTCGGGAAGGCTATGGAAAGTGGTCATCCTGCCTACAAATAGACAATATTGTGGCATTTTTCCGTTACAAATACAGGAAAAGCAGAATACCAGGATACGAGGTTTCAGACAGAAAATCCAGGCTAAAAACTACCAAATATTTCTCAGTGTTAACATTCGGTATAATAACATGGTCGTGAAGAAAATTAAATAAGTAGCTTTTTATTTTAGCTCTTTGCATAGTCAAGTTAGAGCGATGATAGCGATGGGTAGAAAATAAATGACGCATTGAAACAGGAGAAGTAAAAGTCTAAGTGACAGCATCCCATTTTTTCTCCGAAAATATACTCTGCTGATTTCGAATAAATAAGACATTTCGAACTAATAACTGATGTGGGAAAGTTTAATTTTTGGTCTAACGTAACGCCATAGAAGTAATAAAGCTGAAATTTAAGTTCGTAATCCAAAATTAACTAACTCAGATAACTACCCTTATTGTCGCACCGTGCATATCGTCGAATTATTTAATTTTAATAGTGACTTTAGCTAGGAAAGCTTAGCTCCCTGATGATGATCTTAGGATCGAAACGTGTCGGAGCAATTTTAGTGGTTTAATATGGAATTTTTATATATGTGCATCTGTTGGTATACTAATTAAATAATGCCTCAGATAAGATACAGAAAACATTTAAATATGCTGTAATTATTTAATTCAGTTGTCGATGTTAGGAACATGTAACAGTACACAAATAATCTGGTCCCGTGTAAATGTGTAATTTATGCAGTGTTTGTAAATTCGTGACTTTAAGAAACACCAGCAATAACCGGATATCAGGCCCACAGATATACGAAAATTTGCAAAGAAAGGAAAATTTGTGTAATCTTAATTACAGCACAAACTTCCACCCTTGTATGATTCTCGAACGAGCTCAATCAAACGACAAGTTCAATAGTTATGTTTCGTTATAATTCAGTAATAGGAAAGTTCCTCCTGAGCTGACGTAACTCCCTACCTAACAAATGACGTCCCAATTTCAAGGGAAAGCGACTTAAAACAATCATGTTCCAATCCATAGACCCGTTTGTGAGAAGCGACGGCAACACGCTGTGTATCCGAGAACTAGCCAGAGAAGTAAATATAAGGGAGATAGAGAAAGTGAGGGATAAATAACTGAAGAGGAGTGAAGAAAGGAAAGAAAATAAAAGACGGAACCGGAGGAGGAAATAGATTTGCGAATGAAATGAAATTCACGAAGTAAGAGAGAAATAGCAGCAACCCGAAGCATGCGAAATCAAAGATCTTAAAGGACAGAAGACATATGATGAAAACTTTCAACCCGTCGGACTTCCAAATTTAAGCCTCTGTGCTCATCTCATTCCGAATTGGCAGTACAACCTAAAAAAATCACCTTTGACAGAAGCAAAAGTAACGTCCGATTTTATGAAGGAAAATACGTAACATGCTTGAATAAACAAATGAATAACAAATGCACTAGATATTCACAAAATGCATGACTTTTAAGTAACTCTAATTAAATGAAGAAACGTAACTTCAGACAGGCAAATTCGATCTTGGTTTGCTGGCTTTCTTTTACTAGGGAGGAAAATTGAATGTTTTCAACTTGACCGTGTAGCCCTTCGTTTACTTCTGGGCAAGTGAGACGGAATTTCATAAATCTGGACACGAATAAGATATCAATACAGCACACCCCATCTCCGTGTTGCAAAATTTTCTCATTTGTATTACCAACATGGAAGCCGTACGAGCGCGCCTGTATGGCTATTTAACGCGATGCTTTGATATCTTATGTCTGAAAGATCCTAAATGTAAGAGATTTTTTAAAATTTGTCACTACACATACAAAGGTCACTGTACATGTAACTTACACGCAGGTCTGAGCCATCTGGGCTAAGAATTTATCTGTGGCTGAACTACCAAATTTATTTGTAGCCGACAAAAAATAAAACAAAAGGAGTACAGAGAATATTATATAAACCGGAAAAAAGTTCCATATTTGTACATGTCACAATCTGTATTTCTACTGTCGTTTCTCAAATCATGCAGGACGAGAAGGATAAGAAGAATACCACGCATGAAGTACGTTATCAAAAAAACTGGTAATGGAACTTACACAACCCTGGCATAAGTTCTGTCCCTAGTGTATTGTGACTTAGAAGGAAAATGAAACAGAACATCCACTTTTGGAACCAAATAATTTGTTAGTAATAGTTTTAATTTTTTATTTATAATAATGCCACTCAAAATGGCCGCACTCTGCCTCGACGCAAGCCTTGAGATCTTCCGACCACTCTGCTATCGCGGCACGCACCTTCTCCACAGGGATCTCTGCCGCTGCTTTCACCAGGGATCTCTTCAGACTGTCAGGTTGTTGTGACGCTTTTGGCAAGCCATATCCTCCAAAACAGCCCACAATTTGTAGTCCCGGGAGTTGAGGTCTGGACTCCCGGAAGGCTAATCCTCGGCGCTGATATAGGCCGGAACGTTCCTCCGCAGCCACTCCTGAGTCGTCTTGGCTTTTGGGCAGGAAATGAGCCGTGCTGGAAAATCCACTCCTAACCATTGAAGACGGTCATGTTAGGCTCTTTCACAACTCTTGTAGCACATCCTCTTGATACACTCGGGCACCATTTACACCCCTTTCTTGCAAAAATGAAGATTTGTCACTCCCTGATGGGACATCTCCCATCAAACCATGACGTAGGAAGGGTGATGGCATCCCTGCGCCCTCAGAATGCGCCTCAAGGGACGTTTGAGCAGATATCTTGTTGTTCTGGTCGTTATACTGCTCCTCGATGGTAAAAAAATTCTCCTCCGTAAAAAGGATATTTTAGTGCCCGTTCTCAGCGTACCACTGGAAGAGACGCTTTGCTCTTGTCCGTCGGATCTCCTTCAAAGCAGGCGTAACGAGGTGTCTCTTTGAACGGCGGTGCGCTATCATGTGTTGATTGTCCCTGATGAGGTACGACTTGATTGGGTCGATATGTTCAGCTCTCGGGACATGATCTTGTTTCCAGAGCGGATTTCAGCGAATTCGCTCCCGTACTGTTTTGATAGCGGCTTCATCCCTCACACTTTTCAGACGTATTGACCGAGCCCTGTCTTCAACACCCCAAAGTTCCTTATAACGTTTAATTTTCCGATAGACGAAATTTCGCGAAATGTTCAATGGTTTCAAGAGATTGAAAGTTTGAGAATCTGATTTTCCGCATTGGTGAAGGGCAATCACAGCCACGCGGTTTTCCTTCAAAGCCCACTCCATGTTAACACTGCGAAAGACGTGAGCAAACTGCCTAGGCACAAGTACCTGAAGGGTTAATAGTCCAAAAATAACCAACCTTTGAACCCTTCATTTTCCTTCTAAGTCACAATATACTTGGGACAGAACTTACGGCAGGACTATGTACTTTGAGAAATCTAACTGAAACTTAATTATAGTCCTATATGAGAGAAAAATAATACAACGCATGCCAATAATACGAAAATTTTGAATGCATTCTGCTGGAAAGAGACAGAAACCAAGGTCGGAAACTGGTAAACACTAGCAACTACTGACTTCCGATGAAAGGCCAAATATGACAGAATTAGTCGATAAATTATCTGTGTTCCTAATTCGTCGTTCAAACTTTGCTTCATTTATAAATCTAAAGAGTCAACATGAATTCAAAGTCATAAAAAAAACTGTTAGGTGTTTATTCTGTAAGGGCATTTCTGTGTCTTCAGGTAGTATCAAAATAAGCCACTTCAATAACACTGAGAGGTTCACGTAACATTATGTAACTCAGGGGGACTGCAATAGAGCGACAGAAGTAAGCCGAAGGGTTAATAAAGGAAAGATGTACAAATATACAAACAAGATTTCTGCTTCACATTCCCTCAGGGTCTAACATGCGTTACAGAAATTTAACTAAAAATATTGTCTACACAACCATGAATATTGAACAAATACACCTGAAGCGCCAACGGAAGTGAAGGTAAATACAACTTCCGTCTAGCATTGACGAGTAACGAAATTGCGTACATATTCAATATAAACATACTACATACAGAGAGAAAAGGTATGTAATCAGATGTTATATGGGGAGCCACACAGTGTAAAAAGGGGATTCATGTGGAAAACTCAACGTAATATATACAGTAACATAATAAAATCTTCTACTGATTTCGTAATTAATTAAAGCACAACTCATTTAATACAGCAAATTAAATGTCGACAATTGTTCACAGTCAAGATATCAGCATGTTGTACTGAACACGATTCTTAAAAGACTCCATTTCTTTAAAGAAGCTGCAGTCTCTCTTTAGTAGTAAAATGAAGAGAAGTAGTAAAACTAAGGATGCAGAATTAGACATTTTTAGAAATGTCAAGTTTAACATTAAAGTAGACGAAGTAAAATAAAATACACCTCGGGCGGTTAATTTATATTCAAGAAGCAAAACTAAATGCCTCCAGAGGAATTGTTTAACTTACCGCAGCCCAAAGACAAATGGACGGCCGAAACTGCTCTTGAAGACCAATCAGATTGACAGAGACATAAAATACGGTTAAAATATGGTTGCGGTGCCGAAACAGGCTTCAGTCTTACCTGTGAAAGAGACATGATTCATAATTATGTAATGCATATGTGTGAGCAAATCACTTATATTTTATAACTACGGTCTGGCAGTAAAACCACCATACTCGCCACCGCTGACACCTCAGTCCGCTAAAACGCACAAACCTGGGTCACTTCCAGTTCTAATACACCTCCTTACCACAAAAATTAATATTATTCTCCCAACATGTATTTTACTAAGAAATTTCTCCACTCCACTCAGTAGGCACCCATTGTCTTTGAATCTCTATCATATTGTCTACAACATTGTAGCGTGAAATTCACAAAAGTGACAATCCACGCTTGCTTGTATAAATCAGAATGTTGCGTAATTTGTAATATCCTGAAAAGTTGAAAAGATACATCGAAGATTCTAACAGGCATTAAATGGCCTAATTTGTGAAGGCATAAAACAGTGATTTGTCCCTGTTAGCTTAGGTACCTAAGTGTGTCAGGTACATTTGCAGGTCCGTCAGTCAGTCAGCCAAGCAGACATTCAGTGGATGTAATCTTTAGGTCCTGACGGCTGTGACTATCAAGGTTACGGTCTTCTGGAAATGTCCCATCGTGTTAAACGAGTACAAAGTCCATCAATTCTTGGACAGCTTGACCCATGACGATGGGACTTATACGTTGCCTCGAAACGCCGTTAAGTGTCAATCAACGCTGTGTTAACATCCCACAAGAGCGAAGATCCAAGTAAGGTCTTGTTTGAATAGGTGGTTCATTTGTTGAAGTGTGGCGAATCACATGCAATAAAAAAGGCTCCATGGTATTTCAAATCGATTTTGTAACAAACCCATGTACTCGTATTTCAGAACAGAGAATAATGCTTTGCAGTAGCGTTTTCAACATTATTATTTTACGACAGATATTGCAATGGGGACATAATCTAAACTGCAGTGTAACGGGCGAATGGTAATAAATGACAATGGTGTGAATCTGCTTAGTGTCAGCGGAATGTCAAACACAACAGCTCCTTGTCACTCGACTGTTATTCTAGTAGAGTATTCCAAACCGTAGTTCGCGGAACTATCTGGAATACGTAGAAATATCAACGAATTTTGACACGAAAATGAGCAATGGCAAAATTTCTGCCAGCAATGTCGTATGAAGGAAATTTACGTACGGATATAAATGCTATATATTACATTGAAACTAATGTTCATAATGAGATTTTGCTAGCACAAACATTTGATAAATCATGCATGGATGGAATATATTATTAAATTTTAAACTTGGGAAGAAGGTTGTGATAATACAATTGAAATAGTTTAGGTATGATAAAAAGACATGCTTTCTTGACACTCTGTAGGTGGTCGTCCGGTGCACTGGACGGCCACCTACAGAGTGTGACGATACCAGATGTTGTATAATACAATTTAGACCTCCTGATGATGAGCACAGCAGTGCTCGAAACATGTAGAGGAATATAATAAACTTATTATAAAACAAGAATTTGTGTATTAAGTTGGCCAATTGCTGAGATGCACGGTCAGCAAAACTAAAAAAAAAAAAAAAGAGGAGAGCTGATGTAGGTAATTACTTCGCTCACAACAAACTTACGGAAGGGAATCCAAATACCTCACTAAAGAGCAGATAAGCGTCCTCTGAGGGCGGAGCAGGGAGTAATAAAAGTAGGCAGCAATAATGGGAAGCTGAAACGCCATTCAGATTACGCCACTTTGTGACAATAAAAATGTATAATCCGGGTGTTTATAAGTCCCGAAGGTATGGTAACTCTGACATTACAGAAGCACTGAAAAGGGGAATGTCCCAAATATCTGCGAATGTTACCAAGGCAAAGATGCGGTGAGTTTTTAGGTGTAAATTCGATACAGACGTGATGAAATACGCGGGTATTATTTGACGTGAAGACTGACGCTAGTCACTTCCCGTCGGATCGCTTAACTTACAAATTTCGACTTACGTCGAATAAGGGGTCTGTTAGATGGGACGCGTATCTGTGAACAGAAGGAAAACACTTCAAGCTCCAATGTAAATTCTGGTGAGCAAGAACCTAATATTAATAGTAAGGCATTGAATTAAAACAGGTAGACAACGACTCGTGGAAAATGGGCATACCATCATGCAATGTGCTGGCTGCCGTCATGCGAAACGATCCGAGTGAAGACCGATGCAACATCACCAATATCATCACCAATCATCATCACCACCATCAAGCAGTCTCTCCTACGTCAGGTCCACAGCCCCCTCCAAAGCGATTTCTCCAGAAACTGCGATCAAATGCTTCCGTTTTCAATCTCCAGCATCTTCTTGTTTCATTAAAAACATTCGGTAGCTGCCTACAACTTCTACATCGTCTTCCCTTCCCTTCTGTCTTTCCTTCTATATCCCTTTCAATAACGTATTTTAGAAGGCAGTTCCTAAGCAACATGTGACTAAACGAGTCGCCCTTCCTTTTTTATTGTACGTAGGTCGCACATTTCCTACTTCACTCTATGTAGGACTTCATCTTCCACACAATCGGTCCAACTGATCTTCCCCATCCTTCTCCAGCACCACATTTAAAAACTTTCAAGGTATTTCTGATCTGCTTTCCGAAGTGTTCAAGTTTCAGCAACATACAAAGCTATAATCCAAATATAACAATTCACTAGTTTATTTCTTAAATTTACGTCTAAATTTTTGGTGAAAAGTCATCGTCGTCATCGTCATATTATTATTATTATTATTATTATTATTATTATTATTATTATTATTGAATGCTGCTATTTCCTTAGCAAGCCTAGGTTTAATATCACACGTACTTCTTGCATCATTTGTTATCGGGCTACCCAAATATTTGAAATATTCTACATGTGCTGCGATGTGTCAGCTAAAATAATATCCCTGCAGAAAACACCTACCTACTCAAAAGAAGTATGGGCGTGAAAGTATACACTGTTGATGAACAGAGAAGAAAGATTATTCCTCCATCCTCTTTGCCAATATCATTTGCGCATTCATACCGCCCTTTCATTCATTTTCCTCTTCCCCCATTCTTCTTTTCGCCTTACTTTATTTTACTTCGCCTGTAAATTTATATTTCTTCCCTTCCCTTAATTTTCTATGAATATTCTTTTTTTTTTTTGCCCCTTCTATCCCTCACAACCTCCTCCTTATAAACGTTGGTACCATAGTGCCCTACACATCGACAACATATTATCAGCTCATCGGCTCACACAGTCGTCACTGTGGAATCATTTCATGAGAAGAGTTTTAAATATGCACAGCCGCACGAACCTCCAAAGGCAATGACATTTTCGCATAGTCTCGTAATAAACGGAATGTCATATCTAAGATTAAGTGACGCACCCGCGTGCACAAACAACGCGCATAAGCAGCATGAATCACCGCCTCCTTCCTTAATTTCTTACAGACGCATGAACTTTAAATATTCTGAAATCACAGAGCTCTGAGCGACGACTTTAACGGTGCAGGGTTTCCTACAATAGTTCATTTAACTGTCCAGCAGACTGCTTCATGGATACGAGGCTTTTTTTCCATGTTTACAAATTTAGAACGTAATAGGCTGCGGGCGAAGTCAATTCACAGAATCACATCATATCAGTCTTAATGCGACCTAATACCGTGTTGCTTCTGTCAACTGGTATGGTCTTTCAATTTTTCCAAACAAAATTATATACGACTTTCTCACTCCCTACATACGTGCCACACGCCCAGCCACGTCCTCTGTTTCTACATCCTAACCATAGTAGACGCGATATAGCCTGCGGTTCAAAGAAGAAGGTGATAGATAAAACTAAAAAGCAGTGATAAAACAGGACAAGAATAACAAAAACGTAATATGCCTTATGGTAGCGCCATATTATTAGGTTATACGAACACAAAAATTGTTTCAACTTGGTTGTGTGTGGAATGAGTCACATGTAATTTTTCGTAACTCCATCCCGATGTAAGCAATCCCTATAAAGTTCTGGATAGTTCCGTAGGTCTCCAAGAAGTTGAGACTTCTAGAATTTCTGCACAATCAGAACATGTAAGTGGCAAGGTTGTCAGCCCTACGCACTGACCGTCCTAACACCCCCCTCCCCCCTCCTCCGGAGATATCCCTGGCACTCACTTCTATTAGAGGCTAAGTTGACCCCAGAGCAATAGTGCGGCAGGAAGGACTAAGTCATTGAAAAAACTGCAATAACACCATCAGGAATCGAACCCGCGAACTTCCAACTGCACTACCGCGAACCTACAACTCGTTTTGCAGAGCCGACTAATCTTCTAGAGTAAATTCTCTTCAGAAATCATCCCGCAGAACTCTTGGCATAAGTTTAAGGCAAATGTATTTGTTCCAGCTTCATTTCACGTCAGTCTGTCCGTTCTATAAGCGTACCAGACCAACGACTCGTCTACTATTTGCGTCGCGTCAGCGAATCGGAAGGAACTCATTCCAGACAAAGACAGAGCAAAAGACGGTCTACGTTTCCAACTGCAGTCAGCAAGTACAGCTTTCTAGAATCACTCCGTTCCCGATCACGTCTTTCTGTATGCAAAAGCTTATTGGATTTGCTGAGTCTGTCCATCTATCCATCCATTCATTTTTTGTGATTTTTCATGGGGTATTGGAATTCCATTGGAGAGTTCACATATATCAACCGCTAAGGCCACTTTGATTAAAATCCTAAACGAAAATTTAATCGCTAATCTCTTCGTCTACGTAGGTGGATGCATGCAGGATTGTGTCCCAGCTGATACAAGATGGGCAAAACTTACGTACGTAGAGTGCGGAGGTATGGACTGCACTTATTTGGGTTACGATACGTTGCAGTGACGCATTTTTGTGAATGCGGCAGTGAAACTTTGGGTTCCAAAAAGGCAAATATTTCCTTGAATACCAAAGTAATTCCTACGTTATAAAAAATTATTTTTCTTAAAGGACTTAATTAATGTGTTGATTCCTTAGTGGTTAATTACGTTCAGTTGCATAACATGATGGCGTTCTATTCCTAAGTAATAAATATCGATCTAGCACCTACGGTTAAATAAATAACTATATATTTCTTCTGCAGCCCTCTACAAAAGAAGAAAGTCGAGTGACGATCAGTTAAACAAATTAGTGCCTAGGTTTTGAGGAGGCAGTCGCACTGCTGCAACGCAACAGAAAGATTACAGAATCTCTCTCGTCTGCCACTGCAGCATTAATACATCTTTGTAGGTTGTTGAGCCGAGACCAGGTGACGGTAGGTTTTCACGCAGACACCGCTGTTCTTCTGAATGCAGATGGTGACATATGACACTTCCCGGTAGTTTAACTAACACCTTTCAAGTTTACCCTATTCCAAAGATGGATAACCATTGACAACAACAGAGCTATTAGCAAGCATCAGTGATAAATTCTTTTATAGCTATACAAACGTAGGCATAGATCATATCAATTCATACTCAAATAAATAGTCTACTCTACCATAAAATCCCACATCACAAATACGTAAACAAATCGTGACAACACTGGAAATATAGGCGACAGATATAAGATTCAATTAGAGAACAGATCAGTGAACAAACCTAAACATTTACCAGCAACGTGCACCTGAAAGCTCAGATCCATAACCTGAAAAGTTTCGCATTGTCTTCATACTTTTTCAGTTTTACTATAAAAAGGAATGTTTAACCCTTTGGCCCTGAAGCTGGACATTTACAGTTTAGCAAACCATTTATGTAAAATGTGAATATTTTCTGAAACAAGAAGGGTAACATTAGGAAATACACGATATTTTGTGGAGGAATAAACGAAGATGGTGAGAGAAAGTCTAAAAAAATAATTAAATATATTTGCTGACTGAATATATAAAAAGAGTACTGTGGGGAGTAGCGGTACGTCTGTCCTGTATATAGGATGTATGGTGCATAAAGGTTAAGGCAAAATCTGTACCATAATTTATTACACTGTGGGCACTGTTCAGCTTCAACTCTCCTAGTTATATCCTTATCACATACATGAAGTGAAGTCAACTTGTTATTTTATGCTCAACAAAAAAAACAAAAGCAATAATACAGATAATTACAAAAAGTCTGTAGTTACAAACATTCACATAATCTACTAACCGATACTAGGATCGATAAGATTTAAAAAAATTGCAAATCGCCACTATAATTGATTTCTGAAGATGTGTTCTTCCTGTTTAATGCAATGGAAATGGGCTAAATCCTTCAAACGTGTCTACAACCACAACATACGGGCATCGTCCTACAGCTTGAGAACTCCGTTTCAGATAACGCATTGTCAGCTGAGGTGGTGAAGATACAGATCAGAGGAAAACTTTGAAGTATAATGACCCACACATTTCCTCTCTCATGGCCATATTACCATTACCCTGCCGAATTTTCTTCATGACTTAGTCACTTGATTTCATTAAAGTGAAACTGCTTAATACCCAAAAAAAAAAGTGTAAGTGGTTCTCCAACATTTTGTCCGCGGAAAAATGAAAGATCTTGCTGGGACTGATCTATTTAAAGAAGTAAATGTGTAAAACCTCAAAAAAGGAGTGCAAGCTACTTGTCAAATGCTTTAAAAGGCAAACCGAATACGTCCAATTGACAATGATGTGAATGAACAGATATAAGATATGCGGGACACGTTATCTCGTCGACTTTTATTTACATTCCCTTTCCTGGAACTAAGCCTTCTCCATCTTGTCCGTCTGCTATTAGAAAGAAAATAGGTTGCCTAGTTTTGTCACCGAAAGACACACTTTGAATGCAACATCACGTAGACCAATAAAATCCTTAATGCGTCCTCTCTCAGAAGATGAAGACTCCTAGAAAGGAATGCGTTACTTAACTGCTGGACGTTTCTAAAAGATCGCCATCAAGTGAAGGAACTGACATTGGGAAAACGGCACTTCAAAGAAACACCACGTGCTTCACTCACTTAGTGTAAAACTATTGGCTAAATAGGAGAAATTGCAATTTACCCTTAGAAAACCGTGTAAACTGCATTTAAATTTATGTAAATTTCTTACAAGTGTATTTCAACCATTGCAAGATTTACTATTTCTCTTCAAATATTATATTTAAAATGTTACCTCATCTGTCACCTGTACGGGGGAGAGTAGTGTTGTGTACAGGGCTTTGGTGGGAAAACTTTAGGGAAGGAAACTACTTGGAAGACCCAGGAGTAGATGGAAGGATAATATTAAGATGGATCTTCAAGAAGTGGGATGTGAGAGCATGAACTGGATCGCTGCGGCTCAGAATAGAAACAGTTGGAGGCACTTATGAATGCGGTAATGAACATTCGGGTTCCATAAAATGCGAGGAACTTCTAGATTAGCTGAGAACCGATTAATATATCAGTAAGGACTCTTGCTCCATGGAGTAAGTAAGTAAGTAAGAATTACTGCATCAATAGGTATGATGGAGTTGAAGCAAAGCGCCATGTATTCTCCTAACATTGGCAATAAATAAAAATAAGCGTTTAGATTCACGCACTGGCCACTGAATTTCCGTTACGACTTGCTCATCTTGCTCACCTAAACAGAAACTGTTCTTAAGCTCACAAGAAAATATCAAACCACTTGCAGGAGCTAAGGAAGTGCTTCCCAACACAATCAAGTTACTAGCGTGTAACATTTTGTAACTGGGCAAGGTATTATGGGAACAAGAATTCCACATCCTCAGTTTAATTTCAGTACCATTACAGCAAGCAGATAGGAAGACAGATGGCCACAGCCTATGTTCCTTGTGGCTGCGTTTAAACTCTCTCCGCTAGATCCTCCCCTTATTACACCAATAAATCACCTCCACTTTCAGCGTTCCTTCACAGTTTTCGTCATAATCGAAGCGACTTCACGAAGCGAAACTCCTTCCTGATGTCAGTCTGTGTGTAAGAGTACAAGATTTAAGGGCCTAACCGTTGTGCATGTGCGGACGTTTCTGAGGAATGTCTCGCATTATTTATGCTTATTATAACCAAGATCAATGTGTTACATCCAATTAAAAAATACAAAAATTAATATATAAAACATTAGGGTGGAAGGGCGAACAAATATCACAAAAGGAAGCATTCGAGAGAAGGGTATATTCATTTGGATGTGCTGCAAATATGTAAACATAGTCATATACATACATATATATATTACAACAATTGGCATATTACATGTGTCAAACAAGGGATTTAGTGAAAATTTAAACTGTGACCCCTCCTCTCCAAACCAAGAGCTCCAATGAACGCAGTCCTTGAGAAGTTATAATCGGGAAATCGCCCGCTTATGTGGAACCATTTTAATATTATCTTCCATTGTTCTGAATGTTATCTTCACCTATGATTTTTAAAAAATCTGTCTACTAATTTGAAAATTCGGCGATGTATGCGCTACACTTGCAGCCTATTTCATATTCCTTGATTGAATACATTAATATCACTTGCTGGAAAGTAAAAATTATCTACCTCCGGTTTCTGCCTTTCTTCAGATCCAAACATTCTCCTTAGCATTCTGAGCCCAAATATTCTCATTAAATTTTATGTAGCCGCTATACAATTTCATATTTATGAAAAAAAAATTTATCAGTTTTCAGGTTACTGTCCTAGAATTAGTAGGTTACAAATTCCAATCACCTAATTGCCTTTCTTGATTTTCTAAATGCCTCCAGGCAAGTGATATAATATTAGAACGGGACACAATAACTTCCCTCCGTAAAACTGCATTCCAGTTCATCAATTGCCGTCATACTTTCACTCGACGCTACGATCTTACACAACCTACACATCAGACAAACCGCAGTTAAGTAGCAGACGAATGAGTGCACAGCGATCCATCGGTTATTAATAACAAACAGAAAACAAGACAGGCAATGTGCCTATAAACGTAACTTAGGGGCGCATTCGTGCAATCATTGTTGCAGTGGAAAAGTAAAACGTATTACACATCCTGAGTGTGTGTTTGTAGCCTTAAGTATCCAGCATGCAATGCGCATGTGCCAAATTGTCATAAGTGGCCTGCCCGGCTCTGCTATATTTTTCCACATTACCTCCTAGAAGGCACGATTTTCGGGAAAAAAATTTTGTTGAACACAAATCGTGTTTTTTTTACCTTCTATACAACATTTTTTTCCTGAAACATTTCTCATTATCAGAAGATATGTTATTGATCTTCATGTAAAACACCCGTTATTCTTGTCCGAGTTTAATGAAACTTGAACTTTCTGGACAGATTTTCGAAAAATCCTTAAATATCAAATTTCATGAAAATCTGTCCAGTTGGAGTCGACAACTGGACCGGCGGACACACGTGACGACGCTAACAGTCGTTTTTCCTACTTCTGCGAAATCGCCTAACAACAGTCATACACGGACATTATACACGCACCCATTACTAACATTCTAAATAAAACTTCAAAAAGAAAAAGACAACGCGAATATTACTGTACGAACGGTCCGGTTCTTACAGTTAACTGCCGTGTCGCTAAACATCGAGCATGCATTTAGTTGCAGAACTACATAACTACCGACTAGGACTATGTCCTTCGCCAAAGAAAATAAATCATACCTGAAATGCAATACAAAAAAATTATTAACACACCATGCCATTTTATCAATACAATATGCAGATTTCAACACACAGCAATATGTCAGACTACTATCAAATGAGAGAAAGAGACAGACCGGAACTGTAAAATGAATAATTGCCTCCATACGCGGGCTAGAGATAACGACCGCAAGTACACAACTGATTGTAATGATTCCACTTCCGAACAGGCATTGTCATTAGTATTAATATTCATCGCAATCATACGCATGACTCTCCATGTGAAGTACTGTTAATGTTCTCTAGTTTTCACACTGAAATTAACTGTACATTCACAGTAGCCATGAGACTTCAAACATTTCCACTAATTACTGAGAGTATCTGGTGTCTATACAACATGGGCTAATTCTGATGGTATTTTAAACAGCTAACATTCATTCGCTTTGGTAAATATATTGTGGCAAACTTAACAGTCCCACCTCATTGATGTAATGAAGTTGTCTCTATTTAATTAATTATAAAACCGCCAGAGAAAAATAAACAAGTGATGATAAATTGCTAGCCAAAATAAAATATATGTATGGAATGGAACGCCAAAAATTGCACAGAAGTTCAGCACTCATAAACATACAGTGAACCGAAGGCTGTAAATGCGTTTCTGAAAATGTACAGAATAAGAAAATGTTAAGTCTTTCACTGCGATTCAGTCACAATGTGCAGCCTAAGTTAGGCAGATAGCAATGTGTAAATACACATTGCACTGCTGAACTTTTCTATAAACATTGTTATCCTTAAGATAGATGTAACAGCTCCGAGAAACCGACGGTAATATTTTTATCTATAGGACACCGTCGACCAGACGGAAGATTCCCAGATTACAGAGCGTCAGAAGTTCCAAAATACATGGAATTTCAAGGCAGGTTAGCCTCATGCAGTATGCTGTTTCTAAAATTATACATTGCTCAAAGAAACAAAATACGCATAATGTAGGGTCGTGTTCTTGTATATGTTTAAGTAAGGACACAACAGATTTTGATAAAATGTTGCATCCAGATCTACATTAAAACTTATAGCATAAAAAATGTCTGGTTCATATAAGGCTAATTTATAGGTATACTATCTAGTAGGCTGGCTTTGTACATCGTGTAACAGCTCTGCAGATTACATAAAGCCTAGATCTCATTAAAACGCGTAAGTTTCATTGCATACATTTGTCTGTCTGGTGTACATTCAACGAAATAAGGGGAAGAGTAATCTATGACTAAATGCACAGTAGTTACCGCTTCAATCATATAGACCTATCTGCAATAGCGGGGCGTCCAAGCCAGTAAGGAACACGATTTTGAAACATACACGTACTCAGGATTGTACGACAAACGACGTATAATGCAGCTTTTGGAAGGCATAAATACGAGTAATACAATTATTCATGGCCGTCAGAACATTTCATATCCAAAATCAATTAATTATTTCAATTAAATTCTAAATCTAAGTTTTGCACTAAAATTATTCATTCTAGTTTTGTTTTCGAACATGTTGTTTCGTTGCAATAAGTAAAATTAAAGCACACAAATCCTTAAACTGATAATCCGAGCCCTGAAATTGGATGGGAGGAAGCTATTAAAATATTAAGTAAGGTTAAACTACGTAGATTGGGCCGGGTAGCGCAGTCGGTATAGTGACTGACTACGGGCTGGACGGTCTGGGATCGATTCCCGGTGGGGACGAGATTTTCCGCCCGTCCAGACCAGCCCTGGGGCCCACCCAGCCTCTCGCAAAATGGGTACTGGGTATTTCCCGGGAGTAGAGGCGGCCGGAGCGTGGGGCTGACCCCCCACCCCATCCAGTGCCGAGGTCCTAGAAAGAGCAGAGCTAAAACTCTACTCACCTAAGGGCCTTCGTGGCCTGTAAAAAAGATGAAACCTGCCTAAACCATGTAGAGTGTATTCAACTGGCTCATACTACTGACAAACGTTCGGCCAGTGTATACTCCATAATAATAATGATAATGAGATATCTTGGCTCTTAACGCTCGAGAAATCTCTTTCCCATCTAAGCAACTACTAGCTTATTAATAATAGGCGTGTTCCAAGGAGTTAGTTACTTGCCTTAAAATTTTCTGTCTTCGTCCGGCACAGTACTTCTTCAAGGATTGATAATTACTAAACTGATCAATAAATTGTTCACTCAAAATAACTTAAAAATCATGACAGTGATCATAAAGCCCCGCCACAGGACCCTTTCCTAATGGACTTTCCTCCTGCATTCTGTGCAATATTACCACGACAGATACTAATACACTTGTGCCATCTACGCTTCCCCCCCCCCGCCCCTCCGCCAGGCCCTGTCTTTACTTGGATATACATGGCTAAACGTCTGCAGGCACGTGCCATGTGCCGATAAAGAATAACATGCAAATTTCACCCTCGTACTTGAAGTCCAACACCTTTCGAACTTCTTTCGCACATTTTTGTCGCGCTGTAGCATTCAACTACACAACTTGTCACAGTAATACATTTACATAAATGGTAAAATAAATCTTCCCTGGAATAATCTACATACTCATTGCGCAAAATCCTTTGATCTACATCAGCCTTAATGATTTTCCGTTCGAGTGCTAACCATTTCTGTCCGTGATAAAAAGCGAGAAAAACGTGGGCGAATATTTGACCCAAAAAAAAAACTAGTTTTAACAAGTAACGTCTACCAGGGATTTTACATAAAAGTAAAAAATACCTTTAGTTGTGTTTCGTTGAAATTTAAATTTATAGTGCTGGTATTATGGTTGGTTTAATGCTCATTCTAGTTTGATTTCCTTCTCATTATTTCTTTTGAAATTCAATTTACCTTCCAATTAGAGGCTAAGTAACTATAGGGAAGAACCAGTTTTAATTATTTATGGCAAAAAGACAGAATACGACTTTGCGCCGCTTGCGTCTCTTCAACAAAACAAAGATGCACAGAAACTGGAATAGATTGAAAAGGAAATTTGAATTTTGAGACTGACAACTATGTCTTAAACTAGTGGGAGTTTTAAAATTTCCCTCCTTCTCCTAAAATATAACAGTAAACAAAGTGTATAACAAACTGTAACAGAGTTGTTTTCCCAAAATATTCAACATATGAAAGGACTTGCAGAACTGTAAATGAATCTTCGAATTGGTTATGTTGTGTAATTTTCGGTAGTGCAGATTTTAATAACTTAGACTTTTCAGGTATAAGCATAAAAATAGGATGCGTACCGTGGATGAATCTGAAACGATGAAAGCAAACAGAGTAGTTCTTAGGCCTGCATAATTCGTAGAAATATTTATGATTTCGTATATCGTCACGTCAATTTCTAGTCTGTCACTGTATTAGCCGTCATGTGTGCTATACATGCACAGAGCTCGACAACCTGTACCGGCAACACATTTGCACCAAATTTTCCAGAAAATGGTAATTTCATTCAAAAGTTATTAAGAGAAGAGACAGAAGGAAGGGCTGCTACCACAGGGTGTTTTAAATTACCCCAAGTTGGTTTATTCTACTTCATCCCTTCACAGTCTCTTCTTTGCGCCATTCTTAATAGCAGCTTCGTAGTTTATTGCTTTTAGGTTAAGAGATTAAAATTATGTAAACAATTTTCATATGTTACACAAATGTATGCTAAATGTTCGCCCCACCATATAATTAATGGCTGTAAACAACGTGGCAAATCAAAATACTATTCCGGAAGAAATTAAGAGCAGATTGAGATCAGGAAATGCGTGCTATCATTCGGTGTAGAATCTTTTGTCTTCTAGGTTCTATCCAAAAATTTAAAGATTAAGATACATAGAACTATAATTTTGCCTGTTGTTTTGTATGGGTGTAAAACTTGGTCACTGACATTGAGGGAAGAAAGGAAGCTGAGGGTGTTTGAGAACATGGTGTTGAGGAGAATATTTGGACCTAGGAAGGACGAGGTAACGGGGAATGGAGGAGATTGCATAACGAGGAGCTAAATGATCTGTACTCCTCACACAATATTGTGCGGGTGATAAACCGAGAAGAACGAGATGGGCTGGGCATGTGGCGCATATGGGTGAGGAGAGGGGGGTGTATAGGGTCTTGGTGGGGAAACCGGAGGGAAAGAGACCACTTGGGAGACCTAGGCGTAGATGGGTGGATAATGTTATGATG